>Ga0208647_1000054_pt1 | contig 50594 bp, 61 predicted proteins | sample AntAceMetag02UKA_FD_184765 | JGI IMG/M metagenome (GOLD analysis project Ga0208647, IMG submission 184765) | Saline lake microbial communities from Ace Lake, Antarctica - Antarctic Ace Lake Metagenome 02UKA (SPAdes) (version 2) | ecosystem: Environmental > Aquatic > Non-marine Saline and... | reverse complement strand
ATTTTAACTATATATTTTCACTTCATCCTTTTTATAAATAAAATGATATAAAGTTAGACATGGAAACAAAACAAAACAAAACAAAAGTTTTAGTTACTGGGGGAAATGGGTTTATAGGAAGCAATTTCATTAAAAAATTACTTTTAGAAAAAAATGTAGAAGTAATAAATTTGGATAATGAAACTTATGCAGGAAGAGGAGAAAACATAAAGCATATGAAATTAGAGAATCATCCTTCATATAAATATTATAAGGCAGATATTTGTGACAAGAAAAAAATAGAAAAAATATTCCAAGAAGAAAATCCAGAAGTAGTAGTTAATTTCGCAGCAGAAAGTCATGTAGATAACAGTATAGAAAATCCTTTAGTTTTTGTTAATACAAATATAATTGGAACTGGAAACTTATTAGAAGCATCAAAAAACAATAAAGTAAAGCTATTTATTCAAATTTCTACAGATGAAGTTTATGGAAGTCTAACTAATGATAGTCCATTGTCTAAAGAATCAGATATATTGAATCCAAGAAGTCCATACTCTTCAAGTAAGGCTTCGGCAGAACAATTAGCAATATCTTATTTCTACACATTTAAGTTACCAGTAATAGTTACACGAAGTAGTAATAATTATGGACCATATCAACACCCAGAAAAATTAATTCCATTATTCACCACAAATTTAATAGATGGTAAAAAAGTTCCATTAATGTACAGCGAGGATAATCCTGGAATAAACATACGTGATTGGATTTATGTGGATGATAATTGCGAAGCTATATGGCAATTAATAACAAACGGGGTTCTAGGAGAGGTCTACAATATCTCTGGAGGGAATGAAAAGACAAATATCCAGATAACAAAAAAAATATTAGACAATTTCTCCATGGGGGAAGAAATGATAAAAAAAATTCCACATAGAAAAGGTCATGATTTTAGATATGCAATATCTGATGAAAAATTAAGTAAAGTTTCTCAAGTAAAAACAAAAAAAGATTTTGAATCAGCATTAAAAGAAACTGTAGACTGGTATAAGAACAATCAAAGTTGGTGGAGACCACTTAAGAAAAAAAATGGTTTAATTTTTGGTGCAGGATATATGGGACATAGGATATCTGAAGAACTTGGATATGAATTATCTAGGGTAAATATTTTAGATGTAAAAGAAGTAGAAAAGATATTAGAAGAAAGGAATCCTGACGTCGTTATTAATTGCGCAGGAAAGACAGGCCGACCAAATGTAGATTGGTGTGAAGATAATAAAGAAGATACTTTTATGTCAAATGTTTCTGGAGCAATAAACTTAGCATCACTGTGTTCAAAAAAGAAAATTCATATGATACATTTAGGGACGGGCTGCATTTATAGTGGAGATAATAATGGGCGAGGATTTAAAGAAGAAGACAAGAGTAATCATACAAATACATATGTAGTATCTAAAGTGGCAGCAGAGAACGTATTAAAAGAATTAGATGTCTTACAACTTAGAATAAGAATGCCTGTTGATGATAGACCAATAGAAAGAAATTTTATAGATAAAATAAAAAAATATGAAAAATTAATAGACGATCAAAACTCTGTAACAGTTGTGCCAGATTTAATAAAAGTAATAAAAAAATTAATAGATATAAGAGCAACAGGAATTTTTAATGCTACAAACCCAGGAACAATTTCAGCGGCCCAGACAATGCAATTATATAAGGAAATAGTTAATCCATCTCATAAATTTGAAATATTTTCAACAGCAGAATTGGATGAAATAACAAAAGCAAAAAGATCTAACTGTATATTAAATACAGATAAGTTAAAAAAATTAGGGCTAGAAATGCCGGAGATACACACCTCAATGAGAAATTGCATGCTAAATTATAAAAAAAAATTAAAATGAAAGGGGTTGTACTTGCTGGGGGAACGGGCTCAAGACTTGGGAAATTAACCTCTGTTTTGAATAAACATTTAGTTGCAGTTGGAAATGTGCCAATGATAGAATATCCCTTAAAGACATTAAAAGATATGGGAATTTCAGATATAGTTGTTGTGACGGGTTCGGAACATGCAGGGGATGTAATAACTTATTTAACAAACGAACATCCAGAAATTGATTTCACATATAAGATACAAAAAGAGGCTGGAGGAATAGCTCAGGCTCTCTCTTTGGTTGAAAACATATGTGAGGGAGAAAATATTGCAGTTATCTTAGGGGATAATATTTATGATGAAAATTTTTCCGACAAAGCAAAAGAATTTGAAGAATCAAATTCAGGCGCAACATTTTTTTTGAAAAAAGTTTCTGATCCCAAAAGATTTGGAGTGGCAGTTATTTCGGATAATGGAAAAATAAAATTAATAGAAGAAAAGCCAGAATTTCCTAAAAGCAATTTAGCAGTTACTGGACTTTATTTTTATGATTCTACAGTTTTTGAAAAAATAAGAAAAATAAAACCATCTACTAGGGGAGAATATGAAATAAGTGATGTAAATCAATTATATATATCAGACAATAAAGCAAGTTGCGTAATATTGAATGGCTTTTGGTCAGATGCTGGAACTCCAAAGAGTAGAAAAATAGCTTCAGATTACGTATTAGAAAAAAATATATTTGCTAGTGAATAATTATAAAAACAGATATTCTTTAATTAAATAATGGACAATTTGTTAAAAAATCGGATGATTGAAGAAAAAAATATATTAAAGGATATTTTTAATAGATTTAGGAGAAAAGATTTTTCTGGGGACACTGGACAAGCAATGAAGAATTCTTCGTATCAATTGGCTCAAAATTTAATTTTTAAATTTGGAAGTTTGGTTTTTACAATTATTATTGCAAGGATGCTTCTACCAGAAAGAATGGGCCTATATAATTTAGCTTTGGCTACGATTGTTTTATTTGCCAGTTTTTCCGATTTAGGGATTAGTTCTGCACTTGTAACTTTTGGTGCTAGATTGCTTGGTAAGGGCGATTTGACTAAAGCTAAAGGATATGTCAAAAAACTCTTTAGGTGGAAATTATATTTGGTATTTATTTCGGCGGGAATTCTTTTAGCGAGTGCATATTTTATTTCTGAGATTTATTATGCTAAACCTATTTTTTATGCTCTGTTGGTTGGCGGACTGTATTTGCCAATTGTTTCTCTCCTTGGGTTTGTTGAGATGATATTTAAGACGACTGAGAATTTTAGAACACCACTAAAGAAAGAAATTTTATTTCAAGTTTTAAGATTTATTTTGGTTCCACTTGCTATTTTTTGGTTTTTGAAGGCGGGGCTTTCTGATAGGGGAATTGTCTTTGTGACCTTAATGGTCTTAGTTTTTGTATATTCTATTGCTTTATTATTTTTAGCCTTAAACGCGAAGAAGAAGATTGGATTTTTGAAAGTTACAGCTAAGGATTTAAATAAGACAGAAGTGAAGGATTTGAAGAAGTTTATTTATCCACTTTCTGCGACTGCGATGGCTGGTATGTTTTTTGGATACATTGATACATTGATGCTTGGACATTTTGTTTCAAGTAAATTTATTGCTTACTACGGAGCGGCACTTAGCTTAGTTGGTGGGGCAGCTGTGATTATTGGGTTTATGGCCGTTTCTCTATTACCTATTTTTGCTAAGAGATCGGGGAAAGCTCTTGAAAATATTTTTAGAAAGACTAGAAATTTAACCATTTTAATTTCTGCTGCTGCTGGAATTTTTACTTATTTTATTTCGTACTATGCAATTAGGTTGATTTATGGAATTGAGTATTTACCAGCTGTTGGAATTCTGCAAGCATTTAGCATTCTTATTGTATTGATTCCCGTTATTGGACTTTATGTTGGGTATTTTACTACACAAAAGAAAACTAAGGAGCTCGCTTGGTTGATATTGGGGTCTGCTGTTTTGAATATTATTTTGAATTATTTTGGAATTACTTATGGACTTAACAACTATGGAGAAATAGGTGCTGTTTTTGGGGCGGTTGGGGCTACTATCTTATCAAGAACCGTTTATATTATAGGGCTTGGGATTACTAGAAAGAGATAATTAGATTAAATAATAAGTGTATTTATTTATAGATATCTTTAAAAAAAGTGAATATGTCCTATTTATATGGAAAGAATACTAAAAGATAAAACAATCCTCATTACTGGAGGCACAGGATTTCTTGGTCAAGCTTTAACAAAAGAAATATTAAAATTTAATCCTAAGAATATTCGTATTTTTAGTAGGGATGAAGTTAAACATTATAAAATGCAACAAATGTTTGCAGAACATAAAGATAAATTAAGATTTTTTTTAGGAGATGTGCGAGATTTTGAAAGATTAGAAGGTGCAATGGAAGGCGTTGATATTGCAATACATGCAGCAGCATTGAAAAGATTAGATATGATTGAATATAATGTTGAAGAAGCCATAAAAACTAATGTTTTAGGAACTTTGAATTTTGCAAAGGCATGTATAAAACAAAATATAGAAAAAGGAATATTTATTTCAACAGATAAAGCTTGTTCTCCAGTAAATACATATGGTGCCTGTAAATTTATTGGTGAAAGAATAATTACTAATATGAATTACAGTAAAGGATCAAAAAAAACAATTTTAGCAGTAGTTAGATATGGAAATGTATTAGAAAGTACAGGATCAGTTATTCCCTTCTTTAAAAATAAATTGATGAACAATGAAGATGTTCTTATAACGGATGTTAATATGACTAGATTTTTTATAACTCCTGTTGAAGCAGTAAAACTAATTTTTGATGCAATAAAATATAGTGCAGGAGGAGAAGTGTTTATTCCTAAATTATCTGCTTTCAAAATAATGAATTTATATAAAGTTTTGAAAACTAGTTTGAATTCAACTTCAAATTATAAAGAAATTGGTGTGAGACCCGGAGAAAAGATTCATGAATTAATGCTTAATGAGACTGAGATAAGACGAACTATAGATTATCAGAATAGATTTATAATACAATCTGAAATTGAAAATTATCAAAAAATTATCAAAACACCGTATGGCGTAAAAGGTAAATTTTTAGAAGGTATGACTAAATACAGTTCCGAAAATAGTATAATGAGTGATGGTGAATTAAAAAAATTACTTTTAGAAATTGGTGTAATATAATGAACTATGGGAAACAATCAGTTGATGAAAAAGATATACAAGAAGTAATTAGTGTTTTGAAAAGTAATTATTTAACAACCGGGCCTAATGTTTTGAAATTTGAAGGAGAAGTTGCCGATTTTGTTGGTTCTAAATATGCTGTTGTAGTTTCAAGTGGTACGGCAGCATTACATTTAGCGTGTTTAGCTGTGGATTTAAAAGAAGGGGATGAATTAATAACTAGCCCTATAACTTTTGTAGCTTCAGCAAATTGTGCATTATATTGTGGGGCAAAACCAATATTTTCAGATGTTAATAAAAATGGATTAATTAGACCTGAAGAAATTAAAAAGAAAGTATCTTCCAAAACTAAAGTTTTAATCCCTGTCCATTATAGTGGTTTAAGTTGTGATTTAGAAAACATTTCAAAAGTAGCTAAAGAAAATAATTTGATATTAATAGAAGATAGTTGTCATGCCCTAGGTGCCAAATATAAAAATTCTAAAATAGGAGATTGCAAATATTCAGATATGTGTATTTTTAGTTTCCATCCTGTTAAACACATAACAACTGGTGAAGGCGGTATGATTACCACAAATTCTAAAGAACTGTACAATAAATTGATTATGCTGAGAAGTCATGGAATTGTTAAAAATGATGAAAAATATGTTAATGATTCTCACGGACCTTGGTACTATGAAATGCAAGAATTAGGATTTAATTACAGAATTACTGATTTTCAATGTGCCTTAGGATCTAGTCAATTGAAAAAAATTGATAAATTTATTTCTAAAAGAAGAGAGATAGCTAAAAAATATAATGAAGCTTTTGAAAAAAATTCAAATATAAAAATTTTAAAAGAGTCTGAAAATACATTTAATCCATATCACTTGTATGTTATTAAAGTTAAAGATTCCGAGACTAGATTAAACCTGTTTAATTATTTAAGCGCGCGAGAAATATTTTGCCAAGTTCATTATATTCCTGTGTATTTGCAACCATATTATCAAAAATTAGGATATGCGCAAGATATATGTCCTGTGGCTGAAGAATTTTATAGTAAAATAATCAGTATACCTATGTATCCCGATTTGACAGAAGAAGAGCAAAAAAAAGTTATTAAATCAATAGGTGAATTTTTTGGAAGATAAAATAGGCATTATAATTCAAGCAAGAATGGGGTCTGCAAGACTTCCTGGAAAGGTTTTATTAGATTTAGCAAATAAACCTGTTCTGCAACATGTTGTAGAGAGATGTCAAAAATCGAATGTTGACGAGGTCATTGTCGCGACAACAACAAATAAAAAAGATGAAAAAATAGTAGAATTTTGTAAAAAAAACAATTTTAAATTTTTTAGAGGTTCAGAAGAAGATGTTTTAGATAGATATTATGAATGTGCCAAAAAATTTGAATTGACGCAAATAATTCGAATCACTGCAGATTGTCCTTTCGTAGATCCTACAATTATTAATAAATTAATAAAATTATATAATACAGGAAAATATGATTATGTAATAATAGATACTAATACATTTCCAAGAGGATTTGATGGAGAGATATTCTCATGGAACATTTTAAAAAAAATTAAAAAAAATGCAAAAATTAAAAAAGAAAAGGAACACGTAACAATTCATATAAGAAATAATAAGTCTCAATATAATATTGCTTCTTTGAAAAATAAAAAGAATTTTGCATATATGCGTTTAACATTAGACACTAAAGAAGATTACAAATTATTAAAAATCTTGTCATCTAAAATAGAAAATCCCTCTTTCCAAAATATTGTTAAATATTTAGAAGCCAATCCCTCTTTAATGGAAATAAATAAAAATATAATTCAAAAAACAACCAAAAGAAAAAATGAAGAAAGATTTAAAAAATATAATATAGGTTTAAAAAATTATGAAGTTAGACTTTTGAAATTTAGAGATTTATTAGAAATTAAAAATTGGCGAAATAAAAAAATAGATATTTTAAGACAGAATAGAAAATTAACTAATGATGATCAAGTTAAATATTGGGATTATCTTAAAAATAGCAATTTGGAAAAATTATTTGCAATCGAATATAAAAAGCAATTACAAGGTTATTTTGGTTTTGTACATATTTCTGAAAATAATAAAAGTGCAGAAATATCTTTTCTATTAGAGCCAGCGATTAAAGAAAATTCAAAAAAATATTCTTTAATATTAAATAAGGTTTTGCTTTTTTTAATATGGTATGGTTTTGAAATTAGTAAACTTAATAGATTATTCTTAGAAACATATAGTTTTAGAAAAAATCATTTAAAAGTAATAAATAAATCTCCTTTTATTAAAGAAGCGATATTAAGAGAATCAACATTAAAAAACCATAAATTTTATGATAGTATAGTTCATTCTATAATAAAAAAAGACTGTGAGAAATTAAATCAATGAAAACTATAATAATTAGCGGTACATCTAGAGGTTTAGGTCGAAGTTTTATGAATTTATTAAAAAATAAAAACAAGTTAATTTTATTAAACAGAGTATCTTTAGATGAAGATAAAAAAAATCCTTTAACAGAATTTATTAAGTGCGATCTAAAAAACCCAAATGAAGTTATTTCTAAAATTAAAAAAAGTAAATTATTAAAAAAAAGTAAAGAAATAATTTTTATTAATAATGCAGGAATAATAGATCCTATAGTACCCATAAGTCAATTAAATATGAAAAACATGCAAGATTCATTAAATATTAATTTTCTAAGTCCTATTAGTATAAGTAATTATCTGTGTTCATTAAATAAAAAAATTAAAATTATAAACATCTCTTCTGGTGCAGCAATTAAACCAATTGCATATTGGTCAATGTATTGTTCAACTAAAGCTGCTACTAGAATGTTTATGAATGTTTTAAAAAATGAAGAAAAAGCAACTATTGTCAATATATATCCAGGAATTATGAATACATTATTACAAGAAAAGATACGTCAAACAAAATTTCCTGATCAAAATAAATTTATAAAATTTCAGTCTAATAAACAATTAAAAAATAGTAAAGATGTAGCTAGGAAAATACTTTTGAAAGAGAAATTAATATGAAAATAGCAATATTATCAGATATTCATGGAAATCATGTAGCATTAAAAGCAGTAATAAAAGAATTAAAAAAAGAAAAAGTAAATAAAATCATATTATTAGGAGATTATATTGGTTATTATTACAATCCTGATAAAGTCCTGAAGATACTTGATAAATGGGATACTATTATGATTAAGGGTAATCATGAAGAATATCTTGAAGATTCATTAAATATTAAAAATACAAAATTAATCAACAAAAAATATGGTTTAGGAATGGTTATGGCTATAAAAAAACTAACTAAAAAACAAAAACAATTTTTAATTAATTTACCAATAAGTAAGCACTTAAAAATAGATAATCTCAATATAGCTCTAGGCCATGGATCACCCATGACAGTTGATGAATATATTTATCCAAATACATCTAAGCTCAAAATTAAAAAAATATTCAATAAAAAAGATGATTTTGTATTTATAGGACATTCTCATCACTCATTCATTTTTAAAAATAATAAACAAATTTTAGTAAATGTAGGTTCTGTTGGACAATCTAGAGATAAAGGAGGTATTGCTAATTGGGCCCTATTAGATACACTTAAAAAAAATATTCATTTAAAAAAAACACCTTATGATACTTTTCAAATATTGAAGGAGCTTACACTTATTGATTCTAAATATGAGTATAATTGTAAAATATTACACCGTAATATATATAATAATATTTTAGTTACAGGTTGTGGTGGAGATATTGGACAATCTATAGGAAAAATTATCAAAAACGAAAAATGTACAAAAAAAATTATTGGATGTGATTTAAATAACTTTCATTCAGGAAAATTTATATTTGATAAATGCGAAATAATTCCTAAGGTAAAGTCTAAAACTTATTTGAAAAAAATACGTGAAATTATTGGAAAATATAATATAGAATTAATAATTCCTATATCTGAAGCCGAGTTAAGATTTTTTACAGATAATAAAATATCCAGTATCGATAATGTGCCTTTAATCATGGCAAATTATACTAGCCGAATTATAGGTTTTGATAAATACAAAACATACAATTTTTTGAAAAAACATAATTTGCCACATCCTTGGACATTACTTGCTAATAAAATACCTACTAAATTTCCTTGTATTTTAAAAAGTAGAACTGGGAAAGGAAGTCAAAATATTGAAATAATATCTGCTTTTGAAAAAACGTACGATGATAAACATATTTTTCAGGAATTAATACCTTCTAAAACCCAAGAATATACTTGTGGAGTCTACAGATCTAAAGAGAATAAAATTAATACAATTATTTTTAAAAGGAAATTATTAGGAGGATATACTAATTATGGAGAAGTGAAAAACAATAAAGTCATACAAGCTTTATTATCTCAAATAGCTACAAAAATAAATTTGAAGGGAAGTATAAATGTTCAATTAATTCTATATAATAAAATACCTTATGTTTTTGAGATCAATCCTCGTTTTTCAAGTACAGTTCTTTTCAGACATATGTTTAAATTTAAAGATGTTATATGGCAAATCCAAGAATCTAAAAATTTAAAATTAGAAAAATTTAAGCAAATTAAATCCGGAAAAATTTATAAAGGATATCAAGAATATATCTGTGCAGATTCAAAAAATATAACTATAAATAATATTAATTTTAATTTAGATGAATTTAAAAATGAAAATACAAAATAAAATAATAAATAATAATAATCCCGTATTTATAATCGCAGAATTATCGGCCAATCATAATCAAGATATTAATATTGCTATAGAAACCATTAGAGCTGCAAAAAAAATAGGAGTAGATGCAATAAAACTACAAACATATACAGCAGATACAATTACTATTGATTGTGACAATAAATATTTTCAAATAAATCAAGGAACAATTTGGGATGGTACCACTTTATATGAATTATATAAAAAAGCTTATACTCCTTGGGCATGGCATGAAAAATTATTTCAAGTGGCTAAAGAAGAAGGTATAATATGTTTCTCAAGTCCTTTTGATAAAACTGCTGTAGATTTTTTAGAAAAATTCAATGTTCCTGCATATAAGATAGCATCTCCTGAAATCACAGATATTCCATTGATTAAATATATCGCTCAGAAAAATAAACCAATTATATTATCAACAGGTATTGCTAAAAAAGAAGATATAGATTTAGCAATCAAAACATGTAAGGATTCCGGAAATAATGAAATAATACTTCTTAAGTGTACTTCAGCATATCCTACACCTATGAATGAAGTAAATCTTCTAACAATGAGGGATTATAAGAAAAAATATGAAGTCATTATAGGATTATCTGATCACTCATTAGGAATAGAATTACCTGTAGCAGCAGTTGCTTTAGGTGCTAGAGTTATAGAAAAACATTTTATTTTAGATAAAGCCATAGGAGGTCCTGATGCATCCTTTTCGTTAGATTTTGAAGAATTTTCTAATATGGTTAAAGCAATTAGAAATATAGAGAAAGCTTTAGGTAAAGTAACTTATGAATTGACTGAAAAAACTATAAAAACTAGAGAACATTGTCGATCATTATTCATTGTTGAAGATATTAAAAAAGGGGAGAAAATAACTAAAGACAATGTTAAATCTATAAGACCTGGTTATGGACTTCATCCTAAATATTCTGAAGAAATATTAGGTAAAAGTGTCAATCAAGACCTAAAAAGAGGGACTCCTTTAAAACTAAATTATATTTTGATTTAAGTGAAGGAGATTATAACTTCTATGAAGATATAAATTGATCGTTTAAAGAAGGTCATTTTCCATTAAAAGATTTGGCTGAATTGATTAAAAAAAAATTAAGTTATATTAGAAACTTCTAAAAAAAAAGATATAGAAATGTTTATACATGATTATTAAACGAATTCAACAAAAAGGTTTATTGGTGGTAAAATTAAACATATTTTTATAGATACAAAAGAGTTATAAGATATAGACAAGGAGGTCGATTTTGAAATTGTTGAGGCATTGCTTCGACGAAAAAAATAATCCCTATTTAATTAAATCTTTTTTAATTATTTCCAATATTTTTTCATTTGTTTTGCCATCAAAAATTATTTGATCTTTTATTTCTTTTTTACTAAACCCTGAAAAAGATTTTAATTTCTTTTTAATCTCAGATTCCAATTCTTTTTCTGTATAAACAACTTTTACTCCCGGGAATTTTTTATAAGAATTTACTTTATCTAAATTAGGATAAGAGAGAGAGATTAGTGGGGCTCCTAACAAAATTGCTTCAACTCCCATAGTACTATTATTTACAATAACTGCCGACGCTTCACTCAATAATTTTTTATTATCTGTTTTCTCTATTATTTCATAATTTTCAAACTCCTCAGCTTTTGCAATTAAAGAAATAATTTCTTTTAATTCCCAATTAGGACGAATTTTTAAAATTAATTTATAATCTGGAATTTTTTTCATAACATTAAATAACTTTTTCAAAAGTTCTCTTTGTCTTTTTCTTGTCAAATGTGTGTCTGGTAATATAACTCTTTCATTTGCTATCTCCATTGCGTAAACTATTTCCTTTCTTCGTTTTGCGTAGCCACATTTAAATGAACTATATCTTGGGCAGCCAACAGAAATAACTTTAGTTTTTTTGGAGCAATTTTTTTCCATTGCCTTTTTTGAAACATCACCAAAAACAAAATAATAATCTGCAGAGGTAAAAGTTCCTACGTCGCACATCATTAAGCCATGTTGGAATATATATGTTTTAACGTCAAACCGGTTTGCCAATTCTGTCAATCCTCTAGATAAGGGAGCATCATTTTCACAAAAAAGAATTGAAGTAATCTTTTTCTTCTTAAACAGATTATAGGCTTCTTCTAATTTAGGTAATAGATTCTTAATTTTTGAATCAAGTAAAGAAGAAATATTTTCCCTTATATACCTCTGTCTTTCTTTTTCAAAAACATTCGAAGAGTCAAATTCTCTTTTAAATTTTAAAAAATCCTCCTCAAATTCTTCTTGCAAAGTCGATTTTTCTCCAAAGAATTCATAAAAAGGAACATAAATTTTCCCAATAAAAAAGCTTTTTCTTAATCTATCGCTAAAATCAATTATTTTATTTTTTTTATCTGCAACTAGCCCATCTATTATATCTCTAAAATACATTTTCCCCCCAGAAATAAAAATTTTATTTTTATTTTTAAAACAATTTATTCTCAATAAGGTTATAATTTTTTGAAGTCTACTTATAGAAGATAACACAAATGATTTTGATTTTTTCGATGTGATTTTCCCATCGTAATTTACTACCCTTATTTTCCCATCGTAATTTTCTTTGGCCAACAAAAAGATATTCTCTTTTTCGGAAGATGAATTAGAGTTAAAAATTACAATTTCTTCTGGATTTTCCATCTCTATTATTTTTTTAAAAAGGGAGGAATACTTTTTCGAGTTTACAAAAATAAGATACAATTCATAATAGAATGCATCTAAAATCGAGACGCCACGATATTTTAATTTTGATCTCTTTACGACCTCCCATGTTTCAGACATGGCTTTTGAACTAAGATTTTTTGTATCTATTCTGTCTTCATAGTCTCCATCTTTTTTGAAATTTATATTTAATTTCTCAAGAATTTTTTCGACTTCAAAACTAAAAGAAATTGGAAGAAATTTACTATATTTTGGCCCGTTTTCAATGAACTCTTTTACTTGTAGTTTATTTTCTAAAAAAATTAATTTTTTATTTTTCATTTTATTGGTTTTAATTTAAAATAAATAGAAGAAATTGGAAAAATAAAAGCAAAAAAATGACTATATATATTTGGTGTTAGATTGATTAAATATTCCATCGGTTTAAGTAATTTTGAACTTAGTTTCCCCGAACTATAAAAAAATCTTTTTTTAATTATTTCTATTCTGCTCTTTGAATAATATGATTGTTCATTTGATCCAAAGTAATCAAAAGTAAAATATGTAAAAAATTTCTTATGAGTTGAATCTGCAAAAGCTCCCACACTCATTGCGTGAGGTACAGTTATTTCCAAGGACCCCGTTGGCTTACATATTCTGCACAGCTCAGACAAGATTTTATCTAAATCTGCATCTAAATGCTCTAGAACGTGATTGGAATAAATTGTATCGAAAGTATTATCATCAAAGGGGTAAGGTATTTTATTTAAATCATGAACCTTATCTACTCCTGGCATCTTTACAAAGTCCAGCCCAATAGCACCTTTTGTTTTGTGTTTTCTACATCCAATATCTAATGTCTTTTCCCTCATTTTATTATTTAACTTCTGTTATGCTATTCAATGATTATTTACTTTTTTATATCTTTCTTCTTATTTAAATTTAAAGGAATTGGCAAACCCCTTTAATCTAGTTAAAAAATAAAACTTTTTCCCTCTAATTAAAGAATAAAACATCCTTGGGAAAAATAACATTAAATAAATTAAAATCCCTAAAAGATATTTTGATTTGCCCTGAGTTCTTTTTAATAATAAAAACCAATTCCTTTCCCCATAATAAGTACATAATTTACTTTCATTTTGTACAGATCTTGAGATTTTATGCCAAATCTTAGACTTGGGAACAATCATTGAAAGATAACCATGTTTCTTTGCCTTGATGCACCATCCTGTCATCTCTTGCATTATAAAAAAATCTTCTTCTAATAACCCTATTTTTTTTAGTACAGAATTTTTTATTAAATATGCTCCATCTAATGCATCCACAATCTTATTCTTAGACTGAATTTTTGAATCTAATTTATTTTGATCTGAATTTTTGAATCCCATTAACCTAAATTTAATTCCTGTGCTCCATACCCTGTCTTTATCATTATAATAATATATTCTTGGTCCCACTGCCGCTATCTTTTCATTCTCTTTTGCTTCATTAACCAAAATTGAGAGGAAATTTTTTTCAGCAGTCATGTCATTATTCATTATAAAGGAATAGTCCAACTTATCGATCAATACTTTTCTTATGCCAGAATTATATCCCCCTGCAAGCCCTTCATTTTTTGTATTTAGAATTAATTTTATGTCTGTATTTTTTTTGTATTTTTTAATAAATTCTTTTTGACTACCGTCTGAAGAATTATTATCCACTAGATAAATTTTATAATTATTATAATTTATTTTTTTTATAGAATCTATTAATTCGAAAGTATCTCTTTTCCCATTCCAATTTACAATAACTATTCCTACAGAAGGTTCAGTCTTCATCTTTGTACAGTTTAGCTTTAGGAAATTTATTTTTCAGTTCATCAGTTCGAACGAATAGGTGGTCTTTCATTATATTTCCAGAGATTTTTTGTAAAATCTCAGAACGCCCTCCGGATGTCTCAATATCATAAAAAAAGCAAAAATGTTTATCTTTCAAAACTTTATGTGGAATCAGTAAGGGAAACGCTAAACTCCAATCAAAAGTATAAATCCTGTCGTAGTTGTTTTCTGAATCTTTCTTTATAACAAATTCTTTTAAGCTACCCATTGAACTAGATAAATTTGGCATATTGAGATCGTCTTCTCTAGAGAGCATATCTACGTGGTTTCCATCTTTTTCCAATTTTTCTTTAATAAGATTGGCAAAATCTTCAACAGGATCCCCTTTTTTTCGGTGTATTATAAGTATGTTCATTTTATGCTAGTAAATTACCCTCATTATTATTTAAAAATTTTTCGACTTTTGCTAATTGTTTTTTATCATTAACAGTAAGCCAAATTCCATCATGATAAAAAGAGTATAATTTTTTTTCACCAATAAGGGTCTTAAATGCATTTTCCTCAATATTTCCCCTAGAAAGGTACTCCTTAATTTTTTTATTAAAAACATATATTCCAGCATTTATATTTTTACCAGGGACATCTCCTTTTTCTTGAAATTCAAAGACCTGATTTTGATTATTTGAATTTACAATTCCAAAATTAGTTTTAAGATTAACTAAAGTAAGGGTTGCAACGGCGTTACTGTCAAGGTGTCTTTTCTCCAAGTCTTCAAGGTTTAAATCTGTTAATTGATCACCATTCATAGCATAAAAATTTTCATCTTCTATTTCTGCTCCAAATATATCTGTTTTAAAAGCATCCTCTGTCCCACCATTTTGATCATGTTCTACATAGGTTATGTTTAAACCCATTTCGCTTCCGTCTCCAAAATAAGCTTTTACCATTTCCTTTTTGTAAGCTACCCCAATTATAACATTCTCAACACCATTTTTCTTAAGCCACTCTAAGATTCTCTCCAGTATGGGTTTCCCAGCAACTGGAACAAGAGGCTTTGGAAGGTCTTCAGTATGTTCCTCAAGACGAGTTCCTTTCCCCCCCGCTATAATTACCGCAGTTTTTAATGTCATATTATTTGGAATAGTTTGTTATTTAAAAATATGATTGTTTTAATTTTCAAGATTTGATTTCAAGGTTTTTGAAATACTTTCAGCCAAATTCTTTATTTTTTTCTAAAAGAAGTCTCTTCTTCCAGTATTCTATAGTAATATTAAGTCCGTCCTCTGGATCAATGGTTTGGGTCCATCCAAGTATTTTCTGGGCTTTAGAACTGTTTAATGTTAAATATGGTTGATCAGATTTAAGAGGTCTTCTTGGGTATCCAGGAGGGTATTCTCCAAGATGAACTTTTTCTCTTGGAAATCCGATTAGTTTTACAATTTTAAGAACCCATTCAGCATTGGTATATTCTCGTCCTCCAGAAATATTAAAAACATTGCCCCTTGCTTTTGGGGTGTTCATTGCTAATAAGTAGGAATTTACATGATCATCTACATACATATAGTCCCTTATAGAATCGGGAGCTCCAATGTAGATATCATTGCCCTTTATCATTTCTGTAATCAAATATTCAGTAAAAAATGCGGGATCATATTTACGCCCAAATGTATTGGAGTTTCTTAAGATAACAGCATTAAAACCATAAACTTTAATGAGCATTCTAATATACATATCCATACTAGCTTTTGCGGAAGCATAGGGACTAGATGGCTCTAATCGCAAGTTTTCAGTAAAGGGGATATGTTCCTGAATTCCATAAACTTCAGCTGTTGATGCAACCACTAGCCTAACTTTGTCTGGTCCATAGAGGTTTCTTATGGATTCTGCAATATTTATGGTTCCAAAATAAATAGATTTTTGAAAGTCGAAGGGATGCTCGAAACTAAGCCTTACTGGAGAAAGAGCTGCAAGATGTAACACAACATCAGGAATAATTTTTTTTATAGATTCTCTAACGGAATAATAATCAGTTATGTCACAAGTGACAATTTTTATTTTATCTTTAATTTCTTCCAATGATTCAGAAGTTCTTCCAACAACGTGTCTGACCATTCCATATACCTCATGGCCTTCTTTCACTAGTCTTTTTGCTAACTCTGCCCCGATAAATCCAGTGACTCCAGTTATTAAAACTCTCATGATTTTTCTAGATAAAAAATGTTTATAAATCTGTCTATATTATAACATAATCATTCGACAAGAACCATAAATACAAGAAATGACATAAAGATTTTTAAAACAAGTAGCCCTAGAAATAACATGAAAAATACAAAAGGTTCAGAAATAAGATGTGCAAAAGGAATAACCTTTTTTGATTATTTTGAACCAGAAACAGACGCATCAGAACTAGAATATTCTGGGAGGGGAGAATCTGTATATGCAGAAGGAAGGCAAGTAATGGTTAGAGCATGTAATGACGCATTGGTGATTTACAGAGAACCAGAAAAAGAGCCAGGAATATTATTAGTAAAAAGGATGCAAGAACCAATGACTGGAGACTTGTGGCCATTGGGAGGGGGATATTCAAGGGGAATGCCTACTTCGGAATCGTTAACAGAAAAGGTAAGAGAAGAATCAGGTCTAGAAATTGATTCAGGGTCTTTAAGATTATTAACCATAGCAAATTTTATGTGGAAGACAACTCCATATTCAGGAGACAAGAAGGAAATACTTCCAAAAGGGACTCATGATTTAGCTCTGTTGTTTTATTGTGAAGGGGTCGGAAAATTAAACCTGAATTCCATACACGAAAAACCACTAATAGTAACAAAAGAGATGTATACAGAAGAATTTAGAAAAAGTCTACCACCATATACAAGAGCAGGGATGGATGTAGCAATGCAATTTTTATAACGAAAAAGAAGATTTATAATACATATCGAGATATTTCAAAAATTTTTTAAGGCAATCTAAATAAATATTATGAGAAACTCAAAAGATTCAGAAATATAATGCGCTCCAGGAACTATTTTTTTAAGTATACAGAACCAGGAGCAGATATTTCAAAACATTTATATATGAAAGTCTCAATTCACTATTATGAAGGTTGCAATGATTTCACCAACGAGAGAATCCGAAAAAGCAATATCTGGATATTCATTTACCTTAACTAATAGCATAAGAAACACAAAACAAGATATTATTGATTTTACTTATGAAGCAGGAAATGCAAAAACATTATTCAAAAAAATGTCAGAGTTAAAAGAATACGATATTGTGCACATTCAACATGAATATAATTTATTGGGAGGATATGGACTTCCATTTTTTAAATTATATCGTTATCTTTATAGAAATAATATAAAAACAATAACCACTATGCATACAGTCCTATCTCAAAATGAGAATTTTAAATCAGGAATGATAAAAACCATACTAAGAAAAATTCTATATAAAATACAGAATAAACTTATTTTGAAAGTTTCAGATGAGATAATATTACATGCAAATTTTTTCAAAGAAATTTTAATAAATGAGTATGGAGCAAAAAATGAAAAAATTACAATATTTCCACAAGGGATAATAGACAAAATTCCAGAGTACAGTAAAGAAAAATTAAAAAAAGAACTTGGACTAAAGGGTCCAGTCTATCTTTTTATGGGGAGTATGGTTCCAGACCATGGACACGATATAATAATAAAACAAGCAAAAGAAATAGGAAAAACGATTTTAGTAGTAGCAAATCCCGGATCTGTTAATGACAGAAATAGTAACAGAACCAGAGATTATTTGAAACAAAATCAAGAATATGTAGAAAAAAATGGTCTATCTGAAATTGTAAGATTTGATGTGAGCGATATCAATGATAGAAATCCACTTTGGTGGAAATATTTTATCGCCTCGGACTTAGTGCTCTTGCCATATAGGGGGGGGATTGGAAGTGGAATTTTCGCTCATGCAATGGCTGCAAGAATTCCAGTAATAGCAAGTAATATAAAGTTTTTTAATGAAATATCCAAAAAATTTAATTGTGTCAAAGTGGCCTCAGAAGAATCAGAATACAAGGATATAATAAAAAATTCAATGAAAAAACAAAATTATTCAAAAATGAAAAAGGGATGCGAAAACTATATTAAAGAATTTGGATTATCAGTATTGGGTAAAAAATACAAAGAATTGTATCTTAGTATAAAATGAAATTTTTAGTAATAGGGGCTTCTGGTTTTCTTGGAAGAAAGATAGTAACCTTACTTTCAAAGAAGCACGAAATTATAAAAGCGGGTATAAGAGGGGGAGAAGACACGAGAAGGGTAGATGCAACAAACAAAGAAGAAGTAAGAAAACTTATATTGGAGATTAGGCCAGACGTAGTAATAGATACAGTAGCGCTCACAAGCTCTCTTTCTTGTGAAATGAATCCAGATCTTGCAAAAAAGTTGAATTATCTAAGTGCTAAAAATATTCTGGAATGTTGTGAAGAAGCAGGCTCTAAAATGGTGTTTATTTCATCTAATTATATATTCAATGGAGAAAAGGGTAATTATTCGGAAGAGGACGCTCCAGACCCTCTTAATGAATACGGAAAAACGAAAGTTATGGCAGAAGAAGTTATAATGAAAAATAAAAATCATATTATTATAAGAGCAGATTTGATGTATGGGTTCAACGGAAAGGGATTACCAAACGGCATAATTGATAAAGTACTATCTGGAGAGGAAATAGAAATTAGAGACCTGAGGCAAAAGAGAACCCCTGTCTTTGTAGATGATGTGGTAATGGCAATCGAAAAATTAGTGGAAATGAAACAAGAAGGAATTTTTAACCTAAGTGGGGGAGAAGAGATAACATATTTTGATTTTTTAAAGAAGCTAGAAAAGGTTGTAAGAAAAAACAGTAAAATAGTTGCAGGATTCCCAGAAAAAGAAAAAAAGATAAGGGTGCCAGAATTATCAACACTAAATAATTCAAAAATAAAATCACTAGGGATTAAAATAACCACTATAAATGAAGCGATAGATATTCTAAAGACCAAAATTAATTAGATTTTACAATTTTTAACTTAGGCAATGGAACAATAAAAGTACCACCATCATTAAGCCATTTTTTTTCCTGTTCTTTTATTTCTTCAAAGAAATGCCAAGTCATAACTAATAAGTAATCTGCATTTTTCTTTCTAAATTCCTCGGGAGATATAATTGGGATAAGTGATCCGACTGTCTTCTTCCCCCACTTATCTGGATTTTTATCTACAGCGGCAGTAATAAGACTAGTATCTAAACCAAAATATTGTAAAATAACATTACCTCTAGTTGATGCACCATATATATAGATATCCTTACCTTTTTCCTTTTCCTTTTCTAAGTAATCTAAAAGACGAATTTTTATGTCTTTAATTCGTGACGCAAAATCATTATAAATATCTAAATTTCCAATACCAAGACTAATTTCTTTTTCTTCTATTTTTCTAACTCTCTCTTTTGATTCTTCACTCCCAAGAGAATTATTCTCCTTAAATTTTATATAAGTTCTAATACTACCACCATTGATATCACTTTCAACAGCATCAAATATTTCTAACCCATAGTTTTCTAAAACTTTTTTTAGCGAATAAAGAGAATAATATTCTCGATGCTCATGACAAATATTGTCAAATGCATTTTTTTGAAGCATACTCATTAAATAATTTTGCTGGATAACAAATAATCCATCTCTATCTAAAATTGTAACTATATCTCTTACAAAAGAATTCGGGTCCTCTAAATCATAAAACATAGAAATAGCGGTGATTAGCTTTGCTTTCTGCTCTCCAAAGTCACTTTCAAAATTTTCAGCATTAAAGAAGTTATTGATAACCTTGAATCCCTTTTCTTCGGCTTCTTTTGCAACATTTTTTGATGGTTCAAATCCAATAGTATTTAATTCAGCAGGATAATTACTCAAAAGAGTCCCATCATTACATCCTATATCTATTACAAAATCTCCATCTTGCAATTTAATCATTGAAGTAGATTTATTCACAATATCTTTTAAGTCATTTTTAATGGTAGTACTTATTCCAGATTTATACCAGTATTGTTCATCCCACATTAATTTTCCAGGGGTATTGTGTCTTAATTGCAATAGTCCACATCCATCATTCGTAGGATCACATAAAACTAAATCTAAGGAGTGTTTTTCTTCTTGCTCATTCTTATTATTTACGAAGTTTGTAACATATTGTTTACCAAGAGAAATAATTTCTTTCAAATTTTCACATCCACAAACTCTACATTTTTCAACTCTATATTCTTCTTCCATTAGGAATAGTATAAATTTGTATTAATAAACTTTTTCATATTCTAGAGCATTTTTATAAATTCTATCAAGTTTTTCATTTCTATTCTTCATAGAAAATTTTCCTTCTTTAATAGTTTTTATACATTCTTTTGACATTTTTTCTCTAAGATTCCTATCATTAATTAATTTTGAAGTATTCTCAACTAATTTTCTGATGACAATTTCTTTATCCCTTCGAAGTTCTCCAGAATACATTTTTTCTTTTATATCAAAAATAAATCCGTTCTTTCCATCTTCTACAATTTCTTTTCTTGATTTTGTCCAATTTGTGTCTACTGTTATTATTGGCAATCCAAAAGACATTGCTTCTAATAAAGAAAATCCAAAAGTATCCATGAGGCTAGGATACAAAAAGATATCCGAGCTTGTCATTATTTTAAACAATTCTTTTTGTGAAACTAATCCGTGAATTTTTATTTTGGGATATTTTAATTTTATTTTTTCTGGAACATCAGATACTACAATGCCTTCAATGTTATATTTTTTTCTTAATCTTTCTAATACTTCTAAAGCTACCTCTCCACCTTTTAGTCCAAAATATCTTGCAATAAAAATAATTTTTATATTTTTATTTTTAGGTTTTTTTAGGTTTTTTATTTCGGGTACTGCAGGATAAACAACTTCTATCTTTTCTTTAAATCTAGGAAAAGACTGCAAAATATCCTTTTCTATACTTTTTGTCCAAGGCAAAATCTTTTTACAATTTTTACTTCTCAAATATTTTCCCACTTTTTCCAAAGTCTTTGATCTTTGATCAAATGGCATAGAAAATGAGCCCATCATTTCGATATCTGCTACCCATGGCTTATTCGTATTTTTAGACAGACAATGGCAACAATGAATTAAATCATAATTTCCTACAGGAGAGAGGCGGGCATTGGGGATTACAATATTCATAACCTTAACCAATTTACGAATTTTTCTCTTTAATATAATTAAAAGCCAAAAGAATCTCCTATTGGTGATTGCTCCCCCTTTCTTTTTTGCATTATCGAAACTTATTAATTTCGGAGGATAATCTATTAGGTACTTGTAATATGGCGAATCTGGAAATTTCCAAGGATATTGAAGATATACTTTAATTTTTTTATTTTCCATTCCTTTTTCCATTCCTTTTATTTATTAAGGTAAATCCCTTTTTGTAAAAATAAAATAAATTTCTTACACCCGAAATTTTATTCTTTTTGAATTCTCTAAAACAATCCAAAAATATTCTTGGAAAAAAATAAAGTAGCCCATGATTTTTCATAAAATACATAAATCTGTTTCTATAGAATAATTCAGAAAAATTACCTATTTCTTTTTTTGATGTAGCTCCGCCTTTATGTAAAAATATGGAATTTGGAGAATGGATTATCTTAAATCCAGCCTTTATTGACTTCCTCTCAAAATCGGTTTCTTCATAATATGCAGGATTATATATCTCATCTAATAGTCCAATTTTATCAAAAATCTCTTTTTTCACCAAGAAGCCAGCACCAGAAACCCAGTTAACTTCTTTTTCTTCTACTCCCCAATAATATCTAACACCAAAGGGATGTATCCATCCCGCTGAAATTGCCGGTTTTTTATCAAAGTTTAATTGTTTGGAACCAACAATACCGATATCTTTTGACTTTTCCGCAGTTTTAATAGCTTCTTTTAACCATCCCTTTTTAACTAGTGTATCATTATTTAGCAAATAAAAATAATTTGGATTGTATTTTTTTATAGCATAATTTATTCCGTCATTATTGCCCCCAGAAAATCCTCTATTTGTTTTATTCTCTAAAACATCAACCCATTTAAATCTTGATTTAATGATATTCTGAGAACCATCATTGGAGCCATTATCTACAATTATAACATTATAATTCGCATATAACGTATTTTTTTTAATAGAATTTAGACAATTTTTTGTAAGCTCTTTCCCATTAAGATTCAAAATTATTATAGATATTTTTTGTAGTTTCATTTTTTCTTTGCAACCAAAATAAAATATATCGGTTCTAAATTTGTTCTTTTAAATTTCATTATTCCATTCATTTCAATATCTCCACAACTCTTTTACTAACGCCGGGTTCTCCATAAGGATTGTTAAACTTCTTTACTTTAAAATCCTTCGATAAATATTCTTTAATCTTGTCTTTTGTTTTTTCTACATCTAATTTACTCAAAAATTGAAAATTAGTTTCTAGCCCTTCTTGTCTTTCGGTAGCCATTCTTAAAATTACACAAGGTTTCTTAAAAACTAAACTTTCTTCTTGCATACTTCCACCATCACAAACAATCAAAGAACATTTTTCCATTTGACAAATAAAGGAAGGGTAATCCATCGAGGGCATAATTTTAATATTTTTATTTCCCATTAATTTTTCATAAAGTCCGAATTCTTTCAACTTAGCTTCGGTATTGTCATGCATTGCAAAAAATGAAGGAATAGTCAAAGAAGACAAAATTTCAACAATTTTATTAAGTCTTTCTCTTGATTTTAAATTCTCATATCTATGAACAGTAATCAATGCAAATTTACCTTTAGCCAAAATATTGATTTTATTTTTCTTTCTTATCTCTAAGGCCTTTGTAGCCGAATCAACAACAGTGTTACCAATAATGCGAACATCTTTATTTAATTTCTTTAAGTTATCTCCAGAGCCTTTAGACGGAGCGAGAAGTATATCTGAAAATATTCCAGCAACTCTTCTAGAAATTTCTTCAGGAAATGGTTCAAAAATATTAAAACTTCTAAGTCCAGCTTCAAGATGGACATTCTTATATTTCTTAAATGGATTAAATAATTTTGAAGAAGCTAAAGATGCTGTAAAGGTAGTCATTGTATCTCCATGATATAAAACATATTTCAAATTTTTCAAAGACTTTAATTCTTTTTTTATCTTAAATAATAATCCCAAATTCCATGTAATGGCTTTTAATTCTTTAGAATTAAATCTTGAACTTCCCAAATGTTCTTTTGACAAGGAAACGTCTGGGTTTTTAACTCCAAACATTTTACATAAATCTTTCAAATTATGTTGTCCTGTATGTATAAAATAATAAGGAATTTTCTGGTTTTGAAGTTCTAACATAACTGGGAATGTTTTAATCAGTTCTGCTCTTGTTCCAAGGATTATAGCAATTTTAGTTTCTTTACTCATATTAAAGTTAATAGAAATTCTTATTTAAAGATATATGAAATTTACTTCACAAATTGCAAGTCATCAAATTCCCCATATTTTCCAGAAGTAGATGTAAATTCATCTCTTGTAATAATATCGGTCATTTCGTCACTATGAACTTCGTAAATCTTAATAGGTCCTCTGTATCCACCATAGTTAAATGTAAACGGATAAGCAAACTCTTTATAAACCAATTCTAATTCTGAGTATTCATTATCAGGATCATCCATTAAATACAACTTAGCGACTAAAGAATCTTTAGTTTTTTCAGACAAATACATTATAGCTCCGTCTTGATCAAATTGTTGACCATCTTGAGTATTGTATATATTAGTGTAAAGATATATTGTAGCATTAATTCCATTCTTGTAATCAATAAGTTGCCCTCCAGCATAAAGATATCTAATGGGGAAGGTATATTGTTGTCCATTATAAACATAAACTCCTTGGGGTTGTTTAAAAGTAATTCCAGAATTATTTCCTAACATAAACCTCTGTTTCTCTAGAACAATAGCGCCGAGCCCAGCTTTCCCTTTAGGTAGTAATATTTTCTTACCATCTACTTTGTAAATTAAATCATCATCCAACGCTGCACCACCTCTATAGATTCTTATTGTGCCATTATTCGTTTCTTTAGTTTCTGATAATGCAGAAGTTAATGTAGCAAAATAAGAGGAACGATCAGAAATTTCTTCATCGTCTCCAATAGAAGAATATGCAGAATATTTTCCGATATCAGTAGGATCTATTAATAGGTATGAGACATTGTGGGCCCTCATAAAAGATTTTGCAGTTTCAGGATAAGGAGTTGTTAGTACATATCTTCCAATTAAATGATCCCAGTACCCATTAAAATGACCACCATCTGTAACGGTCGGCCTATCCCCTCCAGTTTGAACCCAATATCCATAATCCCACCAATGCAAAAATATTCCGCCTTCTGTGGTATTCTCCCGAACAAATTGCATTGCTTTTTGCCAATCACTATTGTAAGAAGGAGTTTGTGTTTTAGCCTGATAATTAACAGAATTGTAATACCCAAAAGAAGCGACAATTAATAATACAGATAAAACGATAGCAATAATAATTGGAATAATTTTCATCAATTCATCTTTACTTTTCTTTCCAAATTTTGCAATTTCAAAAATCGTTAAAGGAACCATTATAGCAATGAATGGAACAATAGCGAAGAATACACGGATGGCTGAACGAACAGCTAAAAGCATAGGAATCATCCAGGCCGCAATAAATATCCATCTTGTCTCAATTTCCCAGTCAGATTTAATATAAATATATATTGATGAAATAGCAAACGCCAAAAATGATATAAAGAATAAAGTTTTTGAAATAAAATTTTCTCCGTTTAGAATTGAACTTGGAGAAAGTCTAGTAAATAAAATACCAAAGATAAAAAATGCGAAGGATCCTCCAAAAATTAATCTATATTTTTTGTTTTTTATTCCAGATGAAATTTTTCCTCCGACGATTACACACCCGAATAAAAAAGTATAAAATACCGTTTTCCCGACTTGTCCAATTAAATCACTTAAATATGGCTGTTTATTTTCAGCCACAGTTAGTCCAACTCTACCAACTCCAAAGGGATTTATTATTTTAAGAAGAATATCCTTTGCCATAACAAAAAAGTTTCCAACGAAAATTTGATATAAAATTCCACCAAGTAAAATTGTAGATAAAATTGTAAAAATAATATTATGTTTTTTGAATTTTTTAGGTAAGATGTTCATGTTTATTATTAGTGTCTCTATACAAATATATGCAAACATAAATAGAGTTAAAATTCCAGTTGTCCCAAGCATAAATCTATTAAGAATGTAATTTAATGGAGTTTCAAAAATTAACCCACCAAGTAAAATACCCACAATCCACAGTCCATAAAATAAGACATAATTCAAATATTTTTTATCCCTTTTCGTCATCCACCTAACTAAAAATGCAAGTGGTAAAATCATGAATAAAAAAGCAGCCCCACCTCCCCAAGCAACTGCGGCAAAAGTTGTAGAGATTCCAGCAACTATTCCAATTAATCCAACTGTAATATTAGATACTTTTTTCCTTTCGATATAAAACATTCCAAATGCGAATAATAGTAATGCTAAGAAAAATCCAATCATACCAATGGATTCGTGGTCGGCAAATCCAGCTAAAGTACGGTATAAATAAGGAGGGATAATAGATAAAATTCCAGAGGCAACAATGGCTACAGTTTTATTTTTAGTAAGAACTAAAGCTAATAGAAAAAAAACAATCATCCCAATTCCAAAAAAGAAAACAGGACTTAGCACATTGGCAAAATTCAAAGTTGCTTCAGGGTTAAAAATTTTAACAACATTCCAAACAAAAATTGTAGCTTTCGGAGTCATTTCTGTGGACCATCCAGGAGTTAAAGCAGGATATCGAAATTCATCAATCTCAGGTAAAATGCCATCATTTTCAATTATAGTCTCAGACACCCTAAGAAAATAATATGGATCTAAGGCCAAGGGAGTATAATCTCCAGTTGTTTTATCTATTAAGTTTCCAGTTGTTATCGGCTGGATTCTTATATTAATACCTATAATTAGTATTGCTAAAAATAGAACAGTTACTAATGCCCACTGATACCTCTTATTAGAAGCAATATTTAAAACAGATTTTTTTATCTCATCAAATTCCATTATCATAAATGCTTTTTCCTATTTAAAAACTTCTTGTTAATACATTTCACAACATCAACAACCCAATTAGAATAAATAATATTTGAAATGCATTAATTAAATATACGACTTTCTTTTCCGTTGCTTTGCCAAACTTATTCAAAACCAAGATAGCTAAATGTTCTAATCCATATATTTTATCATAAGGTAATTTTAAATTACCATCTTTATCTGGTACTCCAAAAGAATGTTTTTTCAACCCACCACGTAATTTTAAAATAACTTCAAGAATATATGGAATAAATATTACAAGAGCAATTTTCTCAAAATTCCCTAGAATAGCCATCCCCGCAATTAACGCTCCAATAGAATATGTCATAATATCTCCTGGAAAAATCTTGGCAGGAGATTTATTAAAAATGTAAAATCCAATTAAAGAAGCAACCATACAAAGTCCTACAACAGCTAACCATGGAGAGCCGGTTGTATAAGCCACAAAAGACAAAAATGATAATATTAAAATTCCTTGACTTGCTTCGAGACCATTATACCCAGCTAAAAAATTGTAAGTTGTACTGACTCCAATTATAGCCAGAGGAACGACGATGAGAGGATATAAAATTCCAAGACTAACAACACCAATAAATGGTAAAGCCATTGAGTGAGTACCTGCATTAATCACAATTAAAGGGATAGAGGCTATTCCTGCCAATAAAAGCCGAATTTTAATAGATAGTCCATTATTTTTCCATCCGAGTAAATCATCCGTTAATCCGACAATACTCAAAATTAGAATAACACTAAGTAGAGCAAATATCTCCAAGGATTTAATTTGTCCACCAAAAACAAATGTCTTTAGAGCAATATAAGAGAGAACCCCGATGATAAAGGACATTATTACAACTATCCCACCGGAAGAAGCAACATTTTTAGGATGCCCAAATTTATTCATATCTTCCCAGGTTAATCCAATCTTCCTGCAAGCATGGATCCATCTTGGGAGAGCAATCACTGCGAGTAGAAAACTAATAACAAAAGCAAACATTAACAGATATTCCATGAATCAATATATATATTATAACTTAAAAGTTTACCTATTTAGAATAACAAGGGCGTCAAATAAACTTCCATCAATGCAGCAACGATCAATATTAAAACAGCAATTATAACCAATATTAATGAATCTTGCAATATTTTCCAGCTTCTTTCTCCTCTCAAATCTTTTCTAATTATTGCGACTGAAACAATCCCCCCAGCCAAAGCTCCAACAAAGTAGGCTCCAATCTCAGGAATCCCATGAATCATATATCTCAAAAGACCTAAAGGTAAGTTTATCATACTCCCTTTAGTAAAAATACCAATGGCCGCAGCAATTACCGATGCATTCCAAACTAAAATAAAAATAGCTCCAGCTCCGAATACCAAAGAAAAGAGAATAGTGAATATTAAAACATAAATATTATTTGCGAAAATATTAAGGACAGAGCCAACTTTAGTAACTGCACCAGTCACTACGGAGATACCGTGTTGTGAAATACAATATTCGTAGTTAGAAGGACTATTAATCGCACAAAAGGTTTTTATTTGAAAATTAAAATTTTGCCCGGCACTATTTGGCAGAATTATATACCAAAATGAGAATGCTACAACAAAACCCAGAAACATCCACATCATGGCACGTATTGCCTTGGAATGTTCTTTGATAAGTCTACCAGAGTTATTAATTACAATATCTTTTTTCTCTTCGAGCTTAATTAGATAGTAGAAAAATGGTAGGCAGAACATCACAGTAAAAATAACAACCAACAATCCAGATCCTTCTTTCAAAATAGAATCATTCCCAAAAACAAATGTAACTAGTAATAATGCAATTGAAGCCCAAAAAGTTCCAATAAAAAACATCTCCCACGGATGTCTCTCGGCCTTTTTTGGTTTCATTAATAATTCTATCATAGTATCACCCGATTCTTAAAATCTATTACAAAGATATGTTTTTAAAGTTTTATCAATTCTTTCATCTATGAAAAAGAAGGTAGATAATAAAAGATTTAATAAAATAATATCGGACATAAAATCTGTAAAAATTCAGGGTGCAGAAAATGTCGCGAAAGCAGGAATAGAAGCTTTCCTTCTAGACTCAAGCAAAAAATCTGTAAAGAAAATTTTAGCGACTAGACCAACTGAACCATTATTACAGAATGCGATAAAACAATTGTTAAAATCTAAAAATCAGAAATTAACAACAAAAAGATTCTTATCAAATTTAAAAAAATCTCATGAAACTATTGCAAGGCAAGGAGCAAAGTTAATAAAAAATGATATGAATATTTACACTCATTGCCATTCGTCCACCGTTATAGATATTCTAAAATATGCGAAGAAAAAACAAAAGAAAGATTTTGTAGTTTATACAACAGAGGTAGAGCCATTATTACAAGGCAGACAAACAGCTAAGGATTTAGCAAAATCAAAAATAAAAGTAATAGTGTCTCCAGATTTGGCAGCCGAACAATCTCTTAAAATATGTGATTTATTTTTATTTGGAGCTGACGCTTTTACAAAATCAGTGACGGTAAACAAAATAGGAACAAGTACTTTGGTACGATTAGCAAAATTCCACAGGATACAAAGATATTCTTGTGGAGTTGCATTGAAGTTCACAAATAAAGTTAGAATAGAAAAAAGATCTTCAAGGGAAGTTTGGGATGAAAGAGAAGAAAAAATAGAAGTTATTAATCCAGCTTTTGATAAAACAAAAATGAAAGATATTTCTGGGATAATTTCAGAATTTGGAATTTTAAAACCAAAAGAATTTATAAAAAGAGCTCAGATAAAATTCAAAGTTTCAAAGAATTAAGCGATTTTCATTACTTTTCTTAAAATCATAGAGGCGACAATACTATATCCAAGATAGTACCATATCCAAGAGTTTCCTATTAAAGGTATATAGATGCTTCTTAACCAGCTAAATAATATCAAAAAAGGAATGATAGTAACGAACATTGGTTTCATGGAAGACTTAAACATAACCCCAGTCAATTTCATCATCTCAGCATTCAACTCTTTCATTACACACCCGTCTTTACAGCCCTTTAACTCTTTCTGGATTTCTTTCTGACGCTTTTTCAAACTTTTAAGATGTTCCTGATTTGTAAGCCATTTTTGAACCAATGTAGAAACAAGAGTAACAAGTATAGAAAAAACAGCTATAGATATTTTAGGATGACTAGTCATTAGTCCTGTCATCACCTCAATTATTGTCATAATTATAATTATTAATTTATCTTTTTAAACCTATAGATTTTTTTTAATTTCTTTGACGATAGCAAGCCGTATTTCTTTAGACTCGACAATATCATCATCTTTATTATAATGATGCCCAAATTCTTTATCTTCGAAAACCCTTCCAGAGAATAAAACTTTATCTTGATATCTAGGTTTCATATGCCAATGTAAATGAGGATTAGGATTTTCTTTCTTATAGAAATCATTCATTAAACAGGACCAATTGAACATAGTTGCTCCAAAAGTTTTCCTAATAGCATTTTCAATTTTTTTAACAACCTCTAAAAAATCTAACGCTTCTTCATCGGTCATTTCAGATAGACTCCCAAAATGTCTTTTAGAAAAAATATAACATCTCCCAAGATATCTCTGATTAAATGAAAGAATCACTCCCCAAAAATTTGTCTCAAAAATTAAATCTCCATCATTTTCCCGTTCATTTATTTCACAAACATGACATTTCATTTTACGCTCCAAAGAATCCTTTAAGTGCCGGATTCATATCGACTGCATGCTGTTGCGCAATGTTCTGATATAGTTGGTATAAAATCATAACCGCTAAAAGAATAGCAGTTCCACCAACTAAAGCTCCAAGTAAATTTGCTACCGAAGCTAGCAGACCAATAGCTGCACCACCCATAATTGTTAAAGGTCCAACATACCTCTTTAAAATAGATTCCAAAACTCTCTCGTCTTTTCTGAATCCTGGCATACTCATTCCGGAACTAACTATTTTCTTCGCCTGACTCCGCGCATCTTGTCCAGATGTTCCAACCCAGAAGAATGCAAAAAGAACTGAAAGTGTTACATAAAATAAAACATGGAAAAAAGCTTGAGCTGCATAAATCCATCTAAAGCTACCTGTGATAATAGTCTCTAATATTGGATTAGAAGCAATCCAAAAAGATAATCCAGATATTGCTTGTCCACTACTGCTAAATCCACCTAAAAAAGTTGCATGGCCTAGCCAGTTTTGAAACAACGATGCGAACAACTGTATGTTAGATGCCAAAGCGGAAGCAAGAATTACAGGAATAACTCCGGCATAAAAGAATTGTAATGGCCATTTAACCGAATGTCCTCTAATCCTGTCGAATGCAAGAGGAATTTCAACTTTCAAACTCTGAGCGAACACAACTCCAAAGAATAAGGCAGCCGTAACGATAATAGGGAACATGGCTCTCACCACCCCAGTACCATCTCCCATGATTACAGAGGCAACAATCGCTAAAACTTTACCACTCGCCTCGAAAGTTCCTTGGGGTCCAATAAACTGGAATAATTGTGCAAATAATCTCCAACCGATACCAGCAGCAATAAATAGAGAAACACCAGAACCGAATCCCCATTTCTGTATAACTTCATCCATAAATATAATTAAAAAACCACCAAGACATAACTGGAAAATAACCAGCCCTGTAAATCCAGGATCCGCGGCGATTCCCTTCATTAAAACATAAATTATAGCTTCAAATATTACGAAAGCGAATGCCAACATTTTTTGCATCCCCTGGAAAAATCTCTTACCTTCGTCGGTGTTAGTATCAATATTAATAATTTGAGCCCCAGAAAGTAATTGCAAAATAATAGAAGACATAACAATAGGTCCGATACCCAAGGAGATAATTGAACCAAAAGAAGTTCCTAATAAAATAGCTAAATATTCAAACCGAGATAAAGAACTTTCACTGATTCCGAATAAGGGAATATTTGATAAGATAAAAAATCCAACTAAGATAATTAAAGTCCATTTCAGCTTTACATTAAAGCTAACTTTTTTTTCAGCAGGTGCCCGTACCTCAGGCAAATTATGTAATATATCTCTTAAAGCCATCTTTTATGAAGAGAAATTTGTTTTATAAAGATTGTCATATATTTAGAATTAATTATTCTTCGTCATCACTAGTCTCTTTCTTTTCTACTTTTTCCTTAATAACATACTGTTTAACACTTTTTTTGTTAACAGGCAAAATAATCTTCCCACCAGCTTTCTCCATCTTGGAGATTGCAGAAGCAGTTGCTTCCAAAGCAGTAATTTCAGCTTTAAAGCCGTCTCCAGTTCCTAAAATTTTATGCTTACTCAAGTCAATTTTACAACCTTCTTTAGTGAACAAATTATCCTTAACTGCATATAAATTAATTTTCTCATACTTAGTCAAAGCAGTACCTCTAGAGGTTACACCTTGTTTCCCAAAGTATCTTTTCTTTTTCTTTGTATCAGATTCTAAAGCAGATTGTTTCTTATGGTCTGCTCTCTTTCCTGTTCCAGCCATACCAAAACCACCTTTGTTACCATGTCCTTTATGTTTTTGCCTAAATCCCCATCCAACAGTTCGAGCTCCACGGATTCTTGAATTCTTTCTTCTTTTATGTGTTTTCATTATAACATTCTCCCAGCTAATTTAACGATATTATCATGTCTACCTAATACTCCTTTCGGTGTTGGTAATCTAGAGCTTTTCTTAAATCCTCCTCGTGGTGGATGCAAGAAATAAACTCCTTCTTTCACCGCTCTCTTTGAATTCAATTCTTTAAGGAAAACGTCATCTACTATTCCATAAGCAACCATATGAGAAACAGCTTTAACCATACCCATTCTAATAACATCATCATCTTCGACTAAAATAGAAGTGAATTTTTTATTCATCTTCAATCTCTTCAAAGTTTCATTATCTTTTTTCTTATTTTTAACTTGCCCAGCAATTCTTATAACTAAAGTTACCATTGTACTTCTCCAATTTTATTTAATGCAGCCATACATGCTTTTCCTGCATTAAAAGTTGTTTTAATTTTACCAGAGCAATTACTATAAACATCTTTAATTCCAGCGGCTCTCAATATTTTTTTTAATTCATCATTAACAACCAACCCTGTTCCTTGTGGTGCAGGAATCAATTTTACTATTACTGAAGAACATTTTCCGGTAACAGCTACAGGTATACTATGCTCTTCATCACAAGAACAATCGAAAGAAGCACATCCTCTAAGAATTTTAACAACGTTTAATTTAGCTTTTCTAATAGCTTTTTCTTTCGCTGGTAGAGTCTCAGTAGCTCGTCCATATCCAATTCCGACATGTCCAGCCATATCTCCAACAACTGCCATAACTCCGAAAGTTAAAACATTACCTTCCTTTGTTTTCTTTTGAGTTTGTCTAAAAGCTCTTCTTTTCCCACCACCGAATTTACCTTTAGCCTGACCAATAAACAAAGTATCAACAGATAAATTTGAAAGTAATAAATCAACAATTTCTGGTTCCATGATTTTTAATCCAAGGTCAAGAATTTCGTCTATACTTTTGACTTTACCGACTCTAACATTTCTTCCTAATTCAGTTCTAGGAACCCAATTATCAAGTTTTACCTGAGCTTCTCTAGCAAATCTTTCTTCTCTAGATTCTCTTTTCCATTCTCCACGTCCCTCTGTAGCTTTAAACTTTTGATCAGCTTCTTTAGATACTTTTTCATCTTCAATTTTTTCTTTAGCTTCAACTACATCAGTCATTTCTTTCAATTGTTCATTCGCATCTACTTCTTTATCCATAACTTTTTCAGCAACCTCTTCAGCTTGAATTTCCTTTTTATTCCCATTAGTTTCTGCCATTATTTCAAATTTCCTTTAACTTTAATTATCATATTCTTCACTTCGTCTTTTAAGTGTTCCCCATTAAGTCTTTCTTCCGAAGGAAAAACAGTTTCATTAGCTGGGATATCCAATCCGCCATCAATTAATCCCTTTATTACAGAGAAGATTCGAGAACCTTTTAGTGTTCTAGCCATTCCTAAATCCATAATATATTTCCCTTTACCTAACTTTTTAGCCATCAATAATCCAGTTAAATATCCAGATGGTATGGACTTCAAACTTCCACCCATCTTACTGTCCCATCCGTTTTTTAAAAGTTCCTTAGATGTAATTGTAGCTAAGACTTTGTCTTGAGCCTCATGGCTTTCAACAGCTTGAAGAATAAAATATTTATTTGTCCTTCTAGCAACTATTCTTGGTAAGCCCGATGTTAACAAAATTCTTCTAGCTTTATAGTCAGTTTTGTTTTCTCTCCTTCTACGTTTTAATGTTCTTAATCCCATACTATAAATCCTCCAAACTCTCTTTTAAATTTCTTTTGCTTTTGAACTTTCTAGACCTTATTTGTTTTCTAATCTCAGCATTTTGTTCCTTGTCTATAGCTCCAGTTCTCACGAGCCCTCTAGTATATTTTCTCAATTTTCTAGTAATTATAACATATTCAGCTTTCCTTTTGTTAACCTTCCGTTTAACTTTTCCTACTCTTCTTCTATTCTTTCGTTTAACTATTTTCTTTCGACCTTTAACTTCTCGAACCTGAATCGCTCCGCTTTTGTATAAGTCCATGATATCCATTCTAGTAATTGCGTCTTTAATCTCTGGTAAATGTTCTGTCACGAAGATAACTCTATTTTTTCCAACTTTCAATACCTTAGCTGCTAAATTTTTCTTCTTATCTAGTTGCATTTTCTTTCTCCTCGATTTTCTTATATTTATTTAAAACTTCAATTTTCATTTCTTTAGCTTTCGCAATCATTTCAACTCTTTTCTTGGCTCCAACTCTAGCAATGATAACCCCATATCCTTTTCCTACTTTTAATAATTCTGCCATATTTTCTACTCTAACCGCAGCAACTCCACCGATGAATCCCTTTGTGCTACCCTCAGCACCCCATCCTACCTTAGGTCTTTGCATTCTACCTTTTCGATTAAGTCTTAACTTATTCTGCCTTCCTTTCGCAGCATGCCATTTCTGATTTTTCCTAACTCCCTTACCAAGTCTAATCTTCTTATGCCAATCAGTTCTCAAAAACTTAGGTTTCTTTCTCTTTGCAACTGTTTTTTTATTTTCCATTAAATGAGTCTCCCTGGTTTTGAAGTCATAAAAATACCGTCTTGAAAAATTCTTCTATCTCTACCAGTTAGTCTAGTAGCTTTTTCTAAATTAGCAGCAGTTTGTCCAGCAGCTTCAATATTATTAGAGCTAACAGTTATTTTACTTCCTTTTATATCCACATTTACATTAGGTAAAACTTTAGAAATTCTTTCAGTAGTTTCTCCTAAAAATGATTTTATTACAACTCTATCGCCATCGAGTTTAACATTCATAGGGAAATGAACATTACAAACTTCAAGTTCATAAACGAAATCTTCGGAAAATCCTTTAATCATGTTTTTCAAGTGTGCCCAGATAGTTCCGATCATTTTAGATTCTCTTCGAGTTGCTCCTTTAGCAGATAAAACAATTTTATTATCTTTAACATTGGCTACAACTCTACCTGTATCAAAAGTTCTAACTAATTCATTTCCATTGCCTTTAATAGTAAATTTATTTCCATTAATAACAACCTCAAGTCCTTCTGAGATATCAATAGTTCTCTCTAAATCTTTATTCATTTTTCATAGCCTCCACTGAATAAATGAATTCATGATGCATCTTCGATGTTTCTTTATTCATTTTAGTAAAAATACGCGATAACGCTTCCTCCAACATTATTTTCGATTGCATCTTTATGATTCAATAATCCTTTATTTGTAGAGATAACTAAACTTCCGAAATTTCTTGACGGCAAAAACCTTCTTAGATATTTATCAATCGTATCGACACTAACAAAATATCTAGGTTTTACAGATTTACATTTGTTCAACTTAATTATGTCAACACTAACTGTTTTCTCTTCCTCATTAACACTATAATCAATGTGCCCATCTTTTTTCATCATCTCGAATAAACCTAATAAAACTTTAGAGTAACGTCTAATAGTGAGTGACTTCTTCTCCATTCTTCTTGCATTCATTATTTCATTTAATCCATCTGATACTATATCTTGACTCATTTTATTCTCCTAACTGTATTTTTTAAATCCGAGACTAACTGCTAATTCTCTAAAGCAATGTCGGCATAAATTTAGATTGTAAGATGAAATGTGTGCTCCATGTCTTCCACATACTTCACATTTGTTTGCAGCGATACCATACTTTCTTGCTTTTGGCTTGTTATGTTTCAAAAATTTCTTAAGCACAGCTGGCTTTCCTCTAAGCTGTCTAGTTATTTTTCTCCAATCACTCGCTGTCATTTTCAATTTTGCCTCGTTTTCTTAAAATAGTTGTGTTAAATTTAGTTATAAGATAATTTTCAATCTCTTCTCGTGTTACAGTTAATCTACGAGATTTTCCCCTTTTAATCTTTTTCTTTTCTACAGATTTTCCAGCTCTTAATAAAACTGCAGTAACTTCAAATCCCATAATTCCAACTTCTCTTATGTATTCTACTCCAGGGATTTCAATATATTCATGGATTCCAAAAGAGAAACAATTATTTTGAATTTGTTTTTCTTTTAAAGTATTATCAATTGCTGGTAACAACTTTTTAATCATATTAAGAGCATCTTCTCCCCTTAAGGTAACTTTAGTCCCAACTTCTAATCCAGGTCGTACATTCCATGTAGGAATTCTTTTAGTTGCTTTAACTTTAATTGGTTTCTTGCCACTAATAGTTTCAAGTAAAATAACTCCTTTGTCAAGCTTTTCAGCAACTCCACCAATATTCAAAATAACTTTGTCTAATTTTATTTCTCTCATTTTATTTTTGCCCGGTTCAGCGGGTACACTTTCTGGTGCTGTTTTTTCCATTATGCAATTACCAAGATAGTTTTGTAGGGTAGGCTTACAGTCTTATCTTCTAATTTAATTTGATAGTTTTTTCCTCGGGTCAATTCTTCAAATTTGACTAACTTTCCCTTCTCACCAGCATGCTTACCAGCTACAATTTCTACTTTAGCGCCTTCTTTTAGCGGAAGAACTTTTACAATCTTACCTTCTTTCGTATTCAGAAGAACTGAATCTCCAACAGAAAATTTCTCTTTCGTAATAATATTTTGTCCATCATCAAGGTTCATTTGGATTGTTTTAGCCCCAATTGTTTTCTTTCCAGAAATTTTAACGATTTTACTTTCCGCTTCTTTAACAGAGATTTCAACCAAGTTAAATTTCTTGTTGATAATTTCCAGTCTGTAATTCAATTTGGCTTTTTCTAGGCTCATAGTATCAAGAACTTGAACTGGGAAATTTTCATCTTTACGAACCTGATTATTAATTTTAACCATTCCATTCAAAGTCATATATCGCGCTTCTTTTCTTGTTTTAACAATTTTTAAAACGTCTCTAAGTAAAAATAATACAGAAATTCCTTTAGATGTAGAATGACTAGGCACAGCTATGAATCTCTTTCTCTTCCCTTTTCGTGGAACTGGCCACGATGTAGGCATTTTTGTTTTCTTTATATGCATTTTATTTTTTCTCCTTAGGTTTGACTTCAGTTGTCTTTTTAGTTTCAGTTTTTACTGTTTCTTTCTTAACTTCTTTATCTTCTATTTTCTTCCCGTGTTTTAATCTTCTATTATCACTTGTGTCTAAAATGATAATTTTAACTTTTGATGGATGAAACCATGTAATTAATTTCTCTCCACCACTTTTAGTTCTTTGAACTCCATCAACCTGGAGTCTGCAATGTTTAACATCGACATCTCCAACTTTCCCCTGCTTCCCTTTAAACTTTCCACGCATAATCTTAACTTCGTCACCTTTTCTAACTTCAATATTTCTCATTCCATATTTTTCTCTAAGTGGTTTGTCCAAAGTAGACCCCATAAAAGTTCTCTTAATATGGTTAGGCGCGTTAGCTCTAAACTTAACCTGCTTTCTAGGTTGCTTGCTTGAGTTCCATGATTTGTTAAATTCTGCTTTCATCTTAGTATACGCTATTTGCTATTTTAGCAACCTCCTTCCATCTTTCTTGAACTTCTCTTGCCACTGCACCTTTAATCTGAGTTCCTTTTGGATTCCCTTTTTCATCTTTTAAAAGTGCAACTGCATTATCACTGAAACAAACTCTTTCTCCAGTATTTCTTTTCCATGGCTTCCTTTGTCTTACTAAAACAGCATCAAAAACTTCCCCTTTCATTTTAGGATCTCCTTTACGAACAGAAACTTTAACCCAGTCTGCAACTTTAGCATAACCCATTCTACCTTTAGTTGTTTTACCATGTTTGATAGAAACAATTTTACAAATTCTGGCTCCACTATTATCACAGGCATCAAGTAAACTTCCAATATTCAAACTTCGTGTTGCTCTTCCACTTATAGCTTTCATTCTGTTTTCCTCTCGCTTTTAATTATTTTAGAAACAACAAAATGAATCATTTTACTAATAGGTCTAGTTTCGGCTATTTGAATAAAATCTCCAACCATAACACCATCTTTCATACAATCAGGTAATCTCGCGTGAATCTTTGTTTTCCTTTTTTCATATCTTTCATATTTAGGCAATTTAAGCATTCTTTCAAATTGGATAGTAACTCGTCCAGGCAATTTCCTAATCACAGCGCCTTCAAAAGTTCTTCCTCTCGTCTTCAATTTTTTGTCTCCGTGTTTAGGACAAAGTCTATCTTTACAATCCACTTTCTCTGTTTTTGTTTGTTTTTCTTTTACCATATTAATCTTCAATCAATTCCTCATTAAATCCAGCTGAAACCAAAATTGGTTTTATGTGGCCTTTATGATTTCCTTGTAGCTCGATAACTTTATTTTTGACAGTACCTCCGCAAGCTCTTTTCACTTTGAGCTTCTTTGTGATATCTTTAATGTCAACTCCGTCGTCGAATCCACTTATTATTGTGTTAACTTTTCCGAAACGCCTTTTTTCTGTTTTAACAACAATCTGTTGTTGCGTCTTGGCAATTTCACCACAGACACAGGCTGGCGTAGGCAATCCACATTTCGGACAAATTTCCACCTTATTTATTGCCCTCCTTATCTTGAGGTACGTCGGTAGATGCATCTTTGTTTAGTTTAGTCTGATTATTCATAGTCAACAACCGCGCAATTTCCTTTTTAATGCTTTTCCTTTTGGTTGTATTCTTTAATAATTCGATTTTTAAATCGATAATTTTTCTATCATTTGTGGTTTTCTTTTCTGCCATATTAGTTTTTTACCTTCCTTTTAGCTTTCTTCTTCTTTGGAGTTTCTATAACTTCCTCGAAAGTGATATTCTTTTTTATCTGGTCCATGAATTCATCATCAACAGTAATTTGATCACACATTTTGATATTTGGTGCAAGTATAGCTACTTTAATTCCAACAATACCCTTTTTTGTTTTTGCAACTGATTCTGCTCTATCTACTACTTTGGCAGCATCTCCAGTTTTCTTTAAATATCCAAAATGAAATCTCCAACTTCTAGCCCTATCGCTAGGTAGTTTCCCACTGATCCTTAATTCTGCGCCTAAAGCTCCAGAATTCTTGATTTTTCCAAGAACACGATAACTTGCCGCTTTATATTTCATAGCACCAAATCTCTCAAGTGTTAAAGCAATTTCATCAGCCACTAATTGAGCGTCAAATTCGGGATGCATAATTTCTTCAATATCTACATGAGGATTTTCCATTTTGAATCGTCTTTTTAGTATTTCAGTTAATTCATTAATTTTTTCTCCTCGCTTTCCAATAATCCAACCTGGCTTATGTGTAGACACGACAATCTTCTCTCCAATAGGGGTATATTCAATTCTAATCTTTGAAATCTTACCTTTCCCAAACATTCTCATCACAAATTGTTTGATATTATATTCATCCTTTCTAACTCCAACAAACTTTTTTTCTTCCATTATTTAGACGCTCCTTTAGATTTCTTTTTACCAAGTTTAAATTTCTTGTCTCTTACTTCTATATGGATATGAGTTCTTTTAGCTTTTCTTCCAGCTCTTCTATATGGGGCAGAAGCTCTGTCAGATTTAGCAATTGTAATTATTGGATTTTCAATACCAGCAACAACAGCGTTAGCTTTAACCTGTTTTATAATTTCAATGATACCTGAACATGTATTTTTAGGAAATTTTCCACCAGCAAGTCCCCTTCCTTTCTTATGTCCAACTTCTAGCCCAGCCATAGGAACAGGTCTTTTCTCACTAATAACATCTTGAAGTCTCTTAACTGCATTATCAGGACTTTTCCCTCGGATAACTCTACATACGTAAATTGATTGTTTTGGAGATATTTTTAAAGAAAATCCATTAGCTATGGCAACATCTTTCTTTGGAATTTCTTTCACTTCAACCTTTTTCTTTTCCTTAGGTTTCTCAGTTTCTAGTTCTTTCTTGATATCAGATTTAATTTCTTTTTCAACTTCAGTTTTCTTTTCTTCCTTCATTTGCGTTTTCATTTCTGGAGTTTTATCTATCTTAGATTCTTCCTTTGATTCTGTAATGTGTTTTTTTGTAGATTGTGTAACTGCCATTATTATTTCTTTTTAGCTCCGCCTCCAATGGATGTGTGTTTAGCAATTTTTCTAGTCATAGAAAATTCTCCGAGTCTGTGTCCTAGCATATCTTCTGTGATAATAACTTTAAGAAATTCTTTCCCATTATGAACTCCAATAGTATTACCTACCATTTTAGGAACAATAACTATAGTTCTATCATGTGTTCTTATAGGTTTATCTCTAGAAACATTTCTTTCGCATTTTATAATAAAGTCTTCAATTATATTATAGTTTCTTAAGATAGTTCTTCTCGCTCTAGCTTTAACCAGTTTTGCAAATTCCCGTGTGTCCATTGATCTTAACTCCTCGGTATTTTTACCTCGGTAAAATTTATCTTTACTTTTCTTAACTAATTCTTCTGCTGCCATTATCTTTTCTTCCTCCCTGTTCTGCTTGGTCTAATTAATCCAACCTTCTTACCCGGAGAAGCATTTCTCTTAGCAATCTTACTCTTCATTCTTTTACCTCGTCCACTACCAAATGGATGATCAATTGCATTCATCTTAACTGCAGAAACTCTAGGCCATAATTTAGATTTTGTTTTCATTATGTAATGTTGCTTACCTGCCTTCAAAATTGGTTTATCCATTCGTCCGTCTCCAGCAGCTCTACCGATAGTAGCCCTACAATTTACATTGAATTTCTTTGTCTTCTTAGATGGCATCATAACTTTAACAATATCTCCTTCTTTCGCCATAATTGTAGCAAATCCACCACCAGTTCTAACGAATTTTCCTCCATCCTTAGGGTTGTGCTCAATATTAAAAATTTCAGTTCCGTATTTCAAATCATCTAATTTAACAATATCTCCAAGGCTGTTATTACCAAGATTAATTTTTTGTCCAACATATAATAAATCAACCGCAAAGTTATAGAAAATATTTCCATCTTTATTTATGAATTTAGCAATTGGAACAGAATGACCTATAGATGGAATTAATTTTATACATTCAAATTCTCCATCTAGGTTAGAAATATATCCAGGCCTAAGCTTTCCAGCTTTTTCTCTAGTCTTGTAAGTATGTCCACCTTTTCCTCTTCTCTGTTGTATAATTCTTTTTCCCATTACATTACTCCTAATTTAGTCGCGACATCTACTGCCGGATAATTTTCATTTAATTTAACATAAGCCAATTTTTTATTTTTTAATGTATGTGTTCTAACTTTTGAAACCTTGACATCGAAAAGTGTTTCCACTTCTACCTTTATTTCAGGCTTACTAATTGTTCTATCAACTACAAAGACTAAAATATTATCTGTCTCAATCTGCCTTACTATTTTTTCTGTAGATTTTATTTTTTCTAAAATTATTGTTTTCATTTAAATCGCTCTCCAATATCTTTAATTGCTTTTTCCGTATAACAAACTAATCTTCCAGGTTCTCCATTTGGAGACAAATCTTTAATTGTTAAATTATTCACATTAACAACCTCTATTCCTTTTCTTTTCATAGTTTCTTCGTTCCCGATTACAAATAATAACCCTGCATTAGATTTGTATTTTCTACCCCTCATCTTTCCTGTTCCGGCTCTGATAGTTTTATGTTTTAACACAGTATAAAACGCATCCCCAAAAACTTTTTTCATAACTATAATAAAATCTTTTGTTTTTACTGTTAATATCGCATCGTTAAAAACAAATCCAGATTCAACTTTCTTTCCATATTTCTTTTCTAGGAATTTCACATTTACTGTTCCGGCCAAAGCAGAGTCGAAAGCTAGAGATAATTCTTTCTTATTTACTTTCTTAATTAAATTCTTTTTACTCCTCGGAGCATGTGGTCTTCGACCACCTCTTGTGCTAGAAATTGTAGCTCCAATCCAATTAAAAGAAGCTCCATGTCTAGACATAACTTTTCTTGGCACCCTAGAAATTCCTTTACCATAAGTTGCTTTCCAATCATGTCTTTTCTTCTTTGAGATACCAGAAGCAGAATATTGAGCACCCGCTCCTTCCATGGCACCGTAAGCTTGAGCATAAATTCCTTTTTGCGATTCAAATACTTTAGATAAGATATCTTCTCTAATTCTAGACTCAAAATTATTAGGCAAATCTACAGTTCCTTTTTCTTTTCCTGTTTTATCAAATAATTTTGCTTTCATCTTAATTCAATTACCTCAAAATTTTTCTTTTCCTGATATCTAGTTGGCCTAATAGGATACGTAACAATTATCCCTCTTTTCTGAGGTCCTGGAATTGAGCCCTTTAAAATTAAATAATCAGTTTTGATAACTCCGTAATGTTCGAATCCACCTTTCTTATTAATATCTTTTTCCGAAATTTTCCCAATTTCTAAAATTAAATTATTATAAGTAATCCTGCTGTGATACCCAGTTTGTCCTGCCTGAGGAGCTCGGAAAGTAACCCTAGCTGGATGCCATGGAGCTAAAGAGCCAGGTCTTCGTCTTCCTTTCTCAGATTTATGAGATTTTAATGAAATACCAAATCTTTTCACAGGTCCTTGTGTTCCATATCCTTTTGTAACAGCTCGAACATCAACAAGTCCTTTTTCAAAAACATCACTAACCGAAATTTCCTTACCAATATTTTCTTTAATAAAAGTTAATTTTTCATCTTTAGATCCAGATACTCCAACTTCAACCATATCTGCCTTATTTTTATCAACACAAGTTTTCTTTACTCCAGAGTACATAATAACTCTAACATCATCAAAATCATTATCGTCACCTAATTCTTTAACTGATTTAGGAAGTTTAACGCTTTTTTTCAAATCCTTATCTTTCGAAACTACAATATCTTTACTTACTTTTCCATCTTTGTAGAATCGAACTGAATAAATTTTCATAATTGGACATTCTAAAATTGTTGAAGGAATAGCAATCCTCTTTCCTTTAGTCATAGATTGGTCAGAATTATCTTTTGCCCAGACAGAAATCATTCCGACTTTATATCCAACAAACCCCATAAACCCAACACCCTCTTTAGAAATTGGCTTCCAATTCACACTAGGTATAACTTTTTTAGCTCGAACCCTAGGGTAGAACTGTAAACTTCCGCTTCGTATTCCATTGTTGTCTGTCATTTTATTTTTATCTTGGTTGTACCAAGAGGTATTGATAGCTCTAACTATCTGATAATTAAGCAATAGCACTTGCCGTTTTATCGTGACCAACCAATCACAAAATTCTCATCATCCAAACATTTAAGTTTTGGATGGAACCATTAAAAATAATCAGAAATTAAGGTATTTAAAGCTTATGATTTAAAAGAATCTAAATATTTATGCTAGATATCTTTGACGCCAATCTTTATAAAACAAATTTCATTAAATCATATATGGCAATAAAAACTCCAGATATTTTACCAGGTGAAAAAGGATATGTTTCTAAGAAAGAGAAAACCGCGGCTAAGAAATCCATTGATAGAAAGGTGCATACGGCTCAGAGAAAAAAAGAAATGTCTACTGGAAAAATAAAGGCTGGATCAAAAGCTTATAGAATTGGAAAACCTAAAACTACTCCAAGAAAAGAGAAAAAGTATCCAATATGGAGATATTCAAAGAAGATAGGCGAAATAACTGTATCGGATAAAGACACTTTTAAAGAGGTGGTAGAACTCAAATTTAATAGATTGGGAGGAATTGGAAATCATAAACATCTAATCCAGGATGCAGATTTTCAATTACAATGGGCGATAAGAGAACAAGAACTTTTGATGACACAAGTCAAATGCCATTTATGTGATAAAAAAATATCAAGAGCAGCAAAGCCAAATTTGTTCCATTATAATATGTTTAGAAAAAGGATAAATCTTTTAGAAGAGGCGGCTAAAGTTCCAGAGCAAGTTATATCGGGAAAACTTACAATAGAAAAAGGCTGGGAAAAATTCAATAGTATTTTAGAGAGAGGAAACAAATATTACATGTCCTTAAAAGACACGGCCCTTGTTTGTTCATCTTGTGCAAAACAAAAAAATCTTAATGAGTAATGGAAAAACAATGGTTTGTATATATTCTAGAGTGCCAGGATGGTTCTTTTTATACCGGCGTAACAAATAATTTAGATAAGCGTATGAAAGCACACACAGAAGGTAAAGGAAGTAAATACGTAGCTAATAAAAAATTTAGAAGACTTCTAAAAACAAAAGAGTGTTCTTCTAGGTCAGAAGCTCAAAAAGAAGAGTATCAAATAAAAAGTCTTGCGAAATGGGATAAATTAGATTGGTTTAATTAAATTACAAAGTCAGCTTCTGTTATTTTTTCTGTTCCATCCACATTAGAGATTCTTTTGATTATACCCTTCCTCTTAGAAAACTCTCTTACTTCAGTTGGTTTTAATTCATCTAAATTATCAGGATAAACAATATTAGTAACATTAATGATATGGTCAATAGATATTTCTTTAAAATCTTTAAATCCAAAAAATAATTCATCAACAATATTTTGATCTTCAGTTTTTAAGGAACAAAAATCAACTACAGGTTTTTCACTATCTTTCCCTGGTTTACCACTTTTAGGAGCCTTAGGTTTTATTTTTAAAACAAAGTCATCTCCACTAAAACTCAAAGCAAAAAATATTTTTGGATGTTTGTCCATTAACTCTAGAATTTGAGAAGGTTCTACATTGGTTTCAATAATATTTTTTCTAACTCCTTGAAAGTTGCTAACTTTTTTAATATCGAATTCAATTTCTTCTCTTAAATCTGAAGTAGAAATAATAACTCCTTTAATATCGATATTTCTATTTATTTTTTCTAGGCATTGTCTTACTAAAAAATTCGAATACTCTGCATTAGTTTTAATAGCCCATTTCTTAGGTTGCTTTTTACCTTCAATCATATACCTATGTTCGTATTTCCCTCTTCCAAATTTCAGAAAGGTTGCATGCATGTTATCATTAACGACACCCTCAAAAATATTCTTCACAATCATCTATCAAAATATAAAAATCTCTTTATAAAACTTGTGTGGATTAATCATACCGCATATTTATAAATTGGAGATTCATATTATTAATATGACAAACCCTATCGATATAAAAAGAGGAATAGTAGGTGCAATCATCGTAGGTGTTTTCATCCTGGCGTTCTTAATTTTAAGACCAATTGTAGTTCCGATACTATTAGGATTACTCTTTTCTTATGTGTTTAGTCCGGTATATAAAAAAATAGCGTCTAAGATAAAAAGAAAAAGCATTGCCGCCCTTATAGTTCTTCTAATAATTATAATAGCAATTGCAATTCCTATAATATATTTAGTTCCTATTTTAGTTAAACAGGTTTTTGAGACGTATGTTTTATTACAAAATTTTAATTTTTTAGAACTTCTTAATAAATTTATGCAGCCAGAATTATCTTCGAGTCTTGCTTTGAACCTTGATAATATAATAGGAAAAGCCTTCTCTACTTTACTAAGTCAGTTTACAACCATTTTAGTAAATCTCCCATCTTTACTTCTTCAATTTGCAGTTTTCCTTTTTACTTTGTTTTTTGCAATCCGGGATGCAGATAAATTAGGTAACTATATATCAACTCTGTCTCCATTCTCATCTACAACAGAAAGAAAAATTTTAAAAGAATTTAGAGGAATAACAAATGCGATTGTTTTCGGACAAGTTCTTATAGGAATAATTCAAGGTCTTGCATTAGGTGCTGGATTATTTTTTCTAGGAGTTCCTAATGTTCTCAGTCTAACATTCATAGCAAGTATTGTGTCTATGATTCCACTCCTAGGTTCTTGGCTTGTGTGGCTTCCAACGGGAATTATCTTATTAGTCGCAGGTAAGACATTCGCAGGAATATTTCTTCTTGCATACGGAGCGCTATTTGTTTCCACAATAGATAACTTACTTAGACCATATATTTTATCTAGGCAATCAAATCTCCCAATTGCATTAAGTGTTATAGGAACAATAGGAGGACTCTATTTCTTTGGAATACCGGGGTTACTTCTTGGTCCACTTGTATTTGCATATGCTTTAATTATAATTGAATTTTATAGACAAGGGAAATTAAAAGAGTTGTTTAACAAATAAATTTTTTAGCATGAAATTAAAAATAAAGAATCTAAATTGGTTGGCAGGGAGGCCCGTAGTTATTCTTAATGATAAAACTGCAGAGAAACTTAATGTTTTTGTAAACGATAGAATTTTATTATTGGGTACAAAAAAAGTTTATGCTATAGTGGATATTTTTTCGAAGTTAGCAAAGCAGAATGAAATTGGACTTTCTCAGGAGCTAAGTCGTATTTTGAAATTAAAAAATAAATCAGAAATAGAAGTTAGTGCTTCTAATTCATCCGACGCCACATTTCTAATTAAGAAAAAAATGAACGGAGAAAGTTTAGATAAAAAAGAATTACAATATTTAATTTCTGAAATTGTTCATAATAATTTAACCGAAGCTGAAATTGCTTTTTTCACAGCTGCTGAAAAATTAAATGGAATGTCGATTAAAGAAACAATTAATCTTACAAGAGCAATGGTTCAAACCGGAGCGAAATTAAAATTTAAAGGGAAATATATTGCAGACAAACATTGCATAGGGGGAATCGCAGGGAACAGAACAACACCTATAGTTGTTGCAATTTGTGCTTCAGCTGGACTTATTTTACCCAAGACATCATCACGAGCCATTACTTCAGCCTCAGGGACGGCAGATGTAATAGAAACAATATCAAACGTAGAAATACCTTTAGCTAAAATGAAAGAAATAGTAAATAAGGTCGGCGCTTGCTTAGCGTGGGGAGGATCTTTAGGATTGGCACCATCAGACGATAAAATAATTAGAGTAGAGAGGTTATTAAATTTAGATATAGAGCCTCAACTTCTAGCTTCTATTATGTCTAAGAAAATTTCCGCTGGTTCAAAATATATTTTAATTGATATTCCGTATGGAAAAGGAGCGAAAGTTTCTACAGTACAAAAAGCAAAAAAACTCGGCACCAAGTTTGAACAAATAGCTAAACATTTTAATTTAAAATTAAAAGTAGTTTATACAAACGGAAGTCAACCAATCGGAAATGGTATAGGTCCAGTTTTAGAAATAAAAGATGTTTTAGATGTTTTACAAAATAAAAGTCCTAAGGATTTAAAAGAAAAATCTATATTCCTAGCATCAGAATTAATGAAATTATGCGGAATTAGGAATTCAATAAAGAAAGCAGAAGAAATTTTGTCATCAGGGAAAGCGTATGATAAATTTAAAGAAATTATTAACGCACAAAATAAATCAGAAGATTTCGATGAAAAAGTAGCCTCTTTAAAATTGGGAAAATACAAAAAAACAATCAAATCAAAATCTTCAGGTAAGATAACTTCTATAGATAACAATGGAATAAATTCTATATGCAGAATACTTGGAACACCCGAAACAATTTCTGCAGGAGTATATCTTCATAAGCATATTGGCAAAGTTAAGAAAGGTGAGCCAATTATAACTCTTTATAGCGAATCCAGAACAAGAATGTCTGATGCTTTAAAGTTTATAAAAAAAGATAAGCCAATTAAAATTAAATAATACTTGCCTTAATAATCACGACATCTTCAACTGGTCGAGCCTGAGCACCAACCGCAACACCAGCAATTTTATCAACAATATCCATTCCTTCAATCACTTCTCCGAAAACAGGATGCTTACTACTTGGTTGTCTCATGTCATTATAATCCAATGGAGAATTATCATCCAAATTAATAAAAAACTGACTCCCCCCACTATTCGGCCCACTATTCGCCATAGAGATAGTTCCTCTAACGTTTGAATGTCCAGGAACAAACTCATCCTTAATCTGATATCCAGGTCCACCACTTCCAGTTCCAGTAGGGTCACCTCCCTGAATCATAAACCCAGCAATTATTCTATGAAAAATAACTCCATCGTAGAATCCTTCGCTAACTAACTTTTCAAAATTTCCAGCAGTAACAGGCATATCTCCATATAACTCTATAGTTATGTCTCCCTGATTTGTTTCTAATTTTATTTTTGTATTCATATTATCGTCAATGTTGTTGAACATTTTCATAACAAACATCGTAAACGAAACAACCAAAACTGCTATTATAAATATTGCTATAGCTTTATTCTTAAAAATTTTCTTCAACTCTTTTTTCATAATTTTTGCTAACTAACTAAATTTAAAAACCTTCGTCTCTCAAAATAATTAGGCCTCTATCTCATTAAGAAAAACCTGAAGGTTTTCCTTAGAAAAATTTTGATTTTTCGGCCGAGCTTCTTTAAAGCGAAGGTAGCAGAAATTGCGAAGCAACTTTTCGCAAGGTATTGTCGAGTAATTCACTCAAGATAGACATCCTTAAAAAGTAAAACTTTCTTCATTAACTATTGCCTCTATCGCATAATGGTATTGCACTGGACTTGAAATCCAGGCCCTTCGGGGCATCCCGGTCCGATTCCGGGTGGAGGCGTATGATTAAAACGTATTTTATTACCGGAGCGGAAGGTGTAGGAAAAACTAGTGTTATTAAGATATTAAAAAGAGAGCTACCAGAAATGGATATTCATGATTTTGACGAATTTATAGTTCCAGAAAATCCGCAATTGCAATGGAGATTAGATACAACTCTCAATTGGATTAATAAGGCGATAGAAAATCAAAAAAAGAATATATCCACATGTATTATAGGGTTAAGTTTCCCAGATGAAATAATAAATTTTGATGAAAGTAAAAATCTTAACTCAATAAATTTTTGTTTATTAGATGTAGAAGAATTTGAAAGGAAGAAAAGACTTTCTTTCAGAAATGCTTCTGAAGAGGTAATTGATGATTTAGAACAACTTCATAAATTGAGAGAAGTCGCGGAAGAGAAGAACATTAATATTATAGATACAAGTATTCTTTTAGTTGAGGAAGTTGCCAAAGAAATTATAAAATGGATCAAATCAGTTTAAATTTAACAAAGAACAATTTTAAAATCTCCTCGCCAAAACTATCTTCATCATTCATCTAAAAGACAAAGCTATAAAGGCCTCATCTTCAAGTTAAAGCAGCTAGTCTAACTAGACCTCACTACTTCTAAATTTTAGTCAAACTAAATTTATCCGAATAATGAAGCCAAACCTTCAGCTGCTTCAGCCTTTGGTTCTTCTTTCTTCTTTTCTGGTTCTTTTGCTGCTGGTGTATCTGCGCTAGCTGCTACTGGAGCCGCTGCGATAGATGCATTTGCAAGCTTGTCTGTGATATCTACGCCATTCAAAGACGCAACCATAACCTTAACCTTAGCTTCGTCAACCTCAGCTCCAGTCGCGGAAATAACTGCCTTCAAGTTATCTTCGTTGATATCCTTTCCAACCTTGTGCAACAAAAGTGCCGCATATGTATATTCCATTTTGCTTATCTCAAGATTAACCAAATAAACTAGAAAGTCCTGCTGCGGACTCTTCCTTTGGTTCCTCTGGTTTAGTTTCTTGAGTTTGAGTTTCGGGTGCCGCCTCAACAGGTACAGCCGCAATTTCTGGTTCTGGTTCTCCAGTTATAATTCTAGTAACAACGCCTTCATGAGCGCTAGCTCTGGCTAAAATAAAATCAAGGGTTGTATCATTAACATACCCAATTTCAACAGCGAATGGTAAAGCTCGTCCATAGTCATTCATAATAGATTCAATCATAGCTTCTTTGTCAATCTTAATGTCAGCATAAATTTTCTTTGTCTCTCCATCAAATGCAGCGATAGGTTCAACCCCAACTTCAAATGGGATGATATCTAGTTTTGCCATAATAGATGCAACGGCTTCACTAATTTCTTTTCCTTCTTTAACTATAACCTTGTCTTGCATTACAGCGATCTTCCCATTTTCAACTTTAGGTGCTAAACCAACTGCACTTAAAGCAGAAATATCTGGACCAGGTAATAATTCTGTAGGTCCTGCTTTAATTTCAATATCATGTGGTGAGATTTGTCCAGCCTTAGCTTTAGAAGGACTTTTTTCATTGGAAAGAATTCCAGAAATTTCAAAAGCATCTTTATCCGAAAATAGCATAGCAGTTGAGTCACTAACATAAGGAACTAAATCATGTAATTCTTTTATTCCACTGTGTTCTAAAGCAAAATTAACTAGACTTTTTTTTACAACCTGAATTCTAGCTTTACTTCTTAATTTTTTCTTAATATCTTGAAACTGAGCAGAAGGTAATCCTTTAATAGAAATAACCATAACGGTTTTCATCTTCATTTTTTCAGCTAACTCTTTAACTTTCTTTTTTTTAGCGTCACTAACATGTACTTCTTTTGCGTCGTTCATTTCCGAGCCTCCACAATAACAATAGGTTTAGTCATGGTAAACTTAATTAGGACCTCTTTGACATTATCATTACCCCTAGGTAACTTTTTCTTAATTCCTTTAATTGCAGATTCAATATTTTCAACTAATTCATCATCAGACATACTTTCTTTTCCAACAGCAATTTTAACAGCCATTTCCTTATTTTTAATCCTAATAGAAGTATTCATTTTTTCAATCATTGTTTTAAGATCAGCTTCATCTTCTTTTGTAACAATACCGCATTGAGGAGAAGGCATTCTGTTC
>Ga0208647_1000049_pt1 | contig 56835 bp, 112 predicted proteins | sample AntAceMetag02UKA_FD_184765 | JGI IMG/M metagenome (GOLD analysis project Ga0208647, IMG submission 184765) | Saline lake microbial communities from Ace Lake, Antarctica - Antarctic Ace Lake Metagenome 02UKA (SPAdes) (version 2) | ecosystem: Environmental > Aquatic > Non-marine Saline and... | reverse complement strand
TTTTTAGTTTAAACGTTTGTCGATGTAAAGAAAACAGAGTTGACCTTGTGAAAGATGCAATTTATATTGAAAATAAGCATCACAATTGCAATGATTGTGGCTATTATCAAAATTATGATGAAGTAACCGTTGAAATAGATAAAAATAACAAGGTTGTTTGGTCAACAATATAATAAAAAGGGGGTTAATATGAGCAATATCGAAATAGAAAAATCATTAGTAAAAGAAAACAAACATCATGTTTTTAAAATCAATTTTTCAGATAATCAATATATCATGCAATATAAAAGTTTAGATGTTATGGATGTTTTAAAGGTAAAAAATACAATTGAAACACGAATCGAAAAATTTTTCAATGGTCAATGTGATATCTTAAAAACAAGCGATATCAAGGGCTTAGAGTATATAAAAAAGGAGCTTTAATATGACAGGCATAGAAAAAAATGATGCGTTTTCAGATATTGATGTTTTACTTTCAAAAGAATACATTTTAATAGATGCTATTGATTATATAGCAAAATGCTATAATATAAATGCTTTTCAATTGGCTTTATGGTATGCCGATTATAAGGATAATAAATAATGAAAAGATATCACAAAAAAGTATATTTTAAGCATATAAAATAATTGCATATATATATAATATCTCGCAGGCCTAGGCAGGCACGCAGGCACGCAGGCGCAGGCACGCAGGCACAGGCACGCAGGCACGCAGGCGCAGGAAAACAATGAGGAGCAACACAGCCATAAATTATCTTTTGCAGGGCACTTGACAAAACGAATTTGATGTGCTATACTTGTAAAAAGCAAACAAGATACCTTGTGGAATTTGGACAGTAATAGAGAGGGGACCCATGCGATAAACTTAAATAGATTTTATGATATTGATAGAGGACATTACACAGGGAATTGAGAAAGAAAAAATAAAATTTGACAAACGAAAAAAATTATGCTATACTTGACAAAAGCGAAAGGGGAAACAAAATGCAAAAAACAAAATATACAAGTTATTCACAGATTAAAAAACAACACAGTAATGATGTATCAGAATTTACCGGCCTATTTTGGGCATTTAATACAGGCCAATTAGAGAAGGGTTTAATAAAGATAGGTTTAACTGAAGATGATACAAATAAAATTGTTTCAATAGGCATGGGAGGTTATGTCAGAAAAGATAAGGCAAAAGATTTAATAAATATGTTTAAAAGACATACAGCAGAGCGAAAAGAGTTTAGAAAAAATGAAAAATTGTTAGTTCAAGCTATATGTTATGAGTTATTCAATCACGAGTACAGTTATACTGGCGATGTAACGAATGCTTTGGAATCTCTAGGAATTGACCCAAAAGAGATTGAGCCTAGAATTTTAAAAAGAGCTATTAAATTACATAATAAGGAGAGAATTGAAAAATGAAAAAACAAATTTTCTGTAAAGTAAAAAAATTGGAAGATGCGGTCAACAGTAATATAGAAAATATATTTATAGAGACCTCAGAAAAATTTAAGTTAAAAACGGGAGATATAACACCGAATCAGAGTTCAAAATTGGACGTAATAAAGGCAAATATCTATCAATTACTAGCAGAATATATCAATCAGAATCAAAGATAAGGGGGCAGTAATGAGTAAAGTTATACATGCGAAAGTCACCGAGATTTATGAAAGTAATTTATTTAATAGTGATGCAGATTTTGAGAATGAAGATTTAAAAGATAGTTATTATCAGGGAGATTTTTGGTATGACTGTGATTATATTTTAGTTAAAGGTGAAACAATTAATTGTGTTGAAGTTGATGGAGAGATAATTTTACAGAATTATAACGATATTGAATTATCAGATAATCAGATTGAATTAATTGAAAAATTTTACAGTAACCCCTTTGATGGTAAGAACTTGGAGGAATTATCCACGTGGCGACAAGATATAGAAGAAAGCAAAAAACGAATGAATGATGCCAGTCTAGCTATTAAGTACAGAGGAGGAAAAGGTTATTATTACGGTTGGTGGATTTTACAAAAATAAAAACTTGACAAATGCGGAAACATATGCTATACTTGAGAAAAGCGAAAGGGAAACAAAATGAAAACTATATCCAGAGCTGTAAAAGGAAAAATTATAGACAATATATATTGTAGTCAAGTATGCTTTAAAAAAGATGGCACAATATTATTTCGCAAAGGATTTTTCTATAGAAATAATTATGATGAAGGACAATATGCCGAGTCTATCAGTAACAAGCTACAAGAGCTAAATATACCTTGTGAAATTATAGACCAAGGAGAGATTTGGAAATCTTTTAAAGGAGGCGCATCTGTAGCCAATCAATCTCATTGGTATGTTAAAGTTAAATTAGTCTAGTAACAGCGAGTTATTTTTTGACAGAGCTTGACAAATGAGAAATTGTATGTTATACTTGAGAAAAGCGAAAGGGGAAATAAAATGATAGCGAATACATTATTCATACATAAAGAAACAGGCGAGATTGTTAAACAAATTCCTTTAATGAGCATAGGAAAATATAAAGAATTAGTTTGTTATACTTGTGGAAAAAAAATAACATCAGAAGAATCTTATGTAGATGATGGAATAAAAGAAAATGTTTTCCATCATATGAATTGTTATTAATAAAGGGGGATAAAATTATGGGAAGGTCAGTAAATTATTTATCAGGTGCAGAAGTAGTGATTTATTTTTCAGATGATGCTATGAGCGGTTTTGATGCAGATGGAAATTTTAATGCAGATGAGGCACAATTAAATTGGGACGATTTTTATTATAACTTAAAGGAAGATATTAAAAGTAAATTAAAGTCATATGTTAAATGCGAAAAATGGGACCATAATGAGATCAGTATATTTTTAGAAAATGATTTATGTCAAATTGCTATCTCAGAATATTGCGGTCTCTATTCTTTATCAGTTAGAGCTATAGAGCAAGATTATTATGCAGATGATAATAGGCTAAACTTTGCAAAGCATCATGCTAAACAGATTGAAAAATCTCTAGTAAAGATATTAAATAATCTGGGGTGTACTGTATTAAGTAAATTAGGGACATTCAGTAATGGTGAGGCAGTATTTGAGAAAGCGACGGTATAATTATGTTTGAAATAGATAAAGAGCAAGTCCGACGTGTTCACGGTAAAGATGGTATTGGTATATACGAGCAAGGTACAGGTCAGCTAATAGATAGATATAATAATCATATTGATATATGGGGAAATTTGTTAGATGCTAATAATAATATAATAGGTAAAACTAAAGACAGTAACTATTAATAATAATATGAGGAGATTTTAAAATGAAACGAGTAATTGGGGAGATTATAGAGCATACAAAATTTAATAACTGTAATTAAATAAAGGGGGATTTAATTATGCAGGCTATTTTAAATAAGACTAATATAGATTTAGCACACAGTAAAGCAGGCGCAAGACATACTCGTGAATTTAATTGCTGGGGCGGAACATTATTTGCTCTTGATAATAAAAAAGAATTAGAGTGGGTAAATCAAACAGAAATGACAAATTTTCTAGCTGATAATACAAGTATAATTGATGAAGAATGTCAGGACAAAGGAGATATTTTATGTTTATATAAATATGAAGCGTTGATGCATACAGCTATTTGTATCAGTAAAGATTATTATTGGCATAAAATGGGTGTAGCAAATAGTGCGTACACAAATTTAGAAGGTGTTTTGTCGGAATACTCAGATGATTATGATGCTTACACAATAAGAAGATTAAATAAATAAGAAAGACATAAAATGCAAATAAATGCGTTGACAAGAGCTAGACTACATAAATTGCTAGATGATTTAAAGTTAAAAGAATTTGATAAGGAAGTAAATAAACTTAATTTAGTAAAATGATCTAGTCTAATATCGAGTTATAGCAGACTAGCAACATTACATTATGGCAGAATAAAATAGATTTTATGATATTGATAGAGAGATTAAAAGGAGAATAAAAATGCTCAATGAAATTGGTTTTGGTTTAATTGATAATGGTATATTAGTAGGTGGCGCTATAGTAGGTTTTTCTATAGAGGATTTAATTAATAATCAGTTAGAATATCTATTAAAGAAAACAAAATATAGATTAAGAACGAGAGTCAAAGGATTATCAGGCGCTTTATTAGGTGCAGGAATTGGAAATGCGATCAGCGACTTCGCAGGTGGTTGGTGTGTTGACTGGCAGATGGCTTTTGGAACATTAATAGGTTGTATGCTTATAGTGTTTATAACATTACCTATAATATTTAAGTTAGAGGAAAAATAAAACTTGACAAACACGATTTGATGTGCTATACTTATGAAAAGCGAAAGGGGATAAAATGATAGAATATAAAAACACTTTTATAAAATTATGTTTACAAATTGAAAGTCTAGAAAATCAAAAACAGAATACTTTTAATTACGATGAAAGAAAAGAATGTGAGAAAAAGATTAAATTAATAAAGTATTCTATTGATAATCTATTAGATAAATATTTAGATTTAATTAAACAAAAGGATTTAGTATGATAATTTTTATAACTCTAGCTAGTATATGCACAGTTGTAATAGTATTTTATAATCTTTATTCAAATTTAGAAAGAGAATATTTTTTAAAATGCAGTAAAGAAAAGTTTTTGATTAAAGAGAAGGAAAATTTAGAAAGTGAAGTCAGAAGATATAAACAGTATATCGAATATGTAAAACGAAATCCAGAAAAATTATTTTACTCTTAGGAGATAATGATGCCAGATGAAACTTTAGTAAAAATTTTAATTGATGATGCGGTAATGAAAGCTATTAAGCATTATGGAATCGAAGGTGCAATGCAAGTTATTGAAGAAGTTTATACTTGTATGCCTGAAGTAAGAAATGCTATGTTAGCAAACATTAAACAAAGGTTAAAAAATGACTGATACCACAATTTGTTTAGTAAAAGGTAGTCTTAATAATATTGCAAGAATTATTGAATTTCTAGTCTCAGTAATGATGAAATGTGTAATGCTTGTTATTCAAGTAATTTTAATGATTCCTATGTTGTTATGTTCTATGATCGGTCTAGGTTTATTAGCAGGTTTTTTAGCCATGATGCTTTTATCAGTTTATTACGCATTTACTTTAATATAAATTTAAGAGGGCGGTATTCTTCGAGCTAAACCCCCAACAGCTCAACCTTTCGCTATACCGTCCTCGCCCTATTTCAAAGGAGAGATATGAATTACTTCGTTAAAATACTTGAAATTTTATTAACAATAGTAATTTTATTTATATGCTTTAAATTTTTTAAGATACACTATGCGATTATATTTCTATTCGTATTAACAGGATTGATTAAATTTGGTGAGTTTTTATTTTCATGCAGAAATTGGGAAAGACAGTCTAGGAGATATTAATGATAGATAATAAAAAGAAAAGAGCGACTAAGGCCATACAGAGAATGTTTAGAATTTATGGTATAGAGAGAACAGAGGAAAAATTAAAATTGATATGTAAGAGTAAATTTAATTCTTGTTATGAATATCATATGAAAATATATAATCAGTTATTGAGAGGATAGATAATGAAAAGAATTTTAATATCACTTATTTGTTTAGGTTTAATGTTATTCTTTATATATAATCTTTTTTTAACTATGTATTATTTAAGTTGTATATACGCAATTTCTTTTGTCTAAAAACTTGACAAACGAAAAAAAATATGCTATACTTGTAAAAAGCGAAAGGGGAACAAATGACTCAAAAAAAATTGAAACAAATAGGTAAAAATATTTTGAAAGAGTTTAGCATAAATGATATTGCCATTAAGTATAAAGATGTTCAGCGAGGTAGATGTTTACAAACAAGCGTAACAATTCCTAAGTGGAGTTTAAAACAAGGACAAGCTTATTCATTATACTATGTATTGCATGAAATTTCGCATCATATAGTGCAGAAGGTATTTAAATATAGAATAAAAGTACATGGTAAAGAATTTAAAAGTATAGAAAAACAATTATTAAAAAGATATGATTTAGTTCCAATTTACAACAAAGCGTATATTAAAGAATTATATAATTCTAAATTAAATAAAACAGTATATAAAAAGGAGAAATAAAATGAGAAAATATTTTTTAACAGCAGTAATTGTATTATTTTTTACAACATCAAGTTATGCAGGATTTAATTTTGGTTCCGATACATATGAAAATGTAGATAATATTCTTATAGTAAATTCTTTAGGTGACCAGACAGTAGAGAGTAAATTTGAGCATAATGGCTTAGACTTAGGTTTCAATGATTATATTCCAGAAAATGCTTTTAAGAATGACTTGTATAATCAAGGCTATACCAGCGTGTTTGATTATGCTGATGTGAGCTTAGACTTAGTAGAGGTCGGTTATATGGGAGTAAGAGGCGACCCTCGCAGTTATGATGCGGACTATGTATTAAGAAAAGAATATGAAAAATATTCCTCGCAGTATCAAGATATTAGAATTGATAAAAACAAAACTAACATCAGTAATAACAAAGGGAATATTACAACAAATAAGAAAAATATCAAAACGAACAAAAAGCATATCGCTACAAACAAAACAAATATAAAAACAAATAAGAAAAACATAAGTGTAAATAAGAAAAACATTAATGTAAACAAAAAGAATATCAAGATTAATAAAAAGGAAATTAAAAGAGTAGATAAAAAACAGACTAATTGGAATAACAAACAAGACAAAAAAATTAACACAAACAAGACAGGCATTAAGACTAACAAGAAAAGTATTAAAAAGAATGCCAATAATATAACTAACAATACAAACAACATTTCTTCCAACTCTAATAGAATCAATGACTTAGATACTAGAGTAAATAAATTAGAAGAAACACAGTATATCATTGGTGGTGCAATTAGAATTGTAGACAGTAAGAAATGGAATGTAGAATTATTTGCAGACTATTCAACTAACAGACAGATGATTGATAGAACAGGCATTAGATTTACATACAAGTTCGGCAAATCTTGGCAAGAAACAGAGTTTGATAAATTAACTAATAAGATTAAGGAATTAGAAAGTAAATTATAATGCTTAATAAATATACAAAATGTATATGTTTATTTTTAGCAATATGGTTTACCTTAATTAATACTGTAAGATGTTATAATAAGGCAAGTGTACCTACTGTCAATCTTTTTTATCAAGCAGTAGGCATTACAGGCTATGTTATTTTGCAATTTAATTTATTGTAAAACTTGACAAACATCATTTGATGTGCTATACTTGACGTAGAAATTGAGGAGAACGTAATGCAAAAAAAAGATTGTGAAAACTGTTCAATGTTCAGAGTAGACCATCAGGGTAATTGTATCTGTGATGAATTACAAGAGAGCATTGAAAATATTGAATGGTGTTCAGAACTGGAGAATGATGATGTGGAACAGTAATGGTGATGTAATTTCTCGCAACTTTAAAATGATGTGGAGAACAGCGATATTGAACAGTAATGGTGATGTAATTTCTCGCAACTTTAAAACAAAAGAGGCGTGTGAAGAATTTGTTTTAAGTATGGCCGTAGATATTAATAAGTCTATTATCTTAAACAAAGAAACAAAGGAAAAATTTATAGTAGATTGGACTAAATAATGACAAAAAGAAATTATATATATATGGGAAAGCTACCCTCGAATTATTATTATTGGCTATTTGTATTGGCCAATGAAAAGGATTTTAAAGCCTTCTTAGAAAGAGGTGCAGAGAGACAGATTAAAAGTTTAAGAAGTGTATTAACGTGCTTAAAGAAACAAAATAATGATAAATATTTAGAACTCAACGGAGAAGAACTAACGAAAAGAGTAGAAGATGCCTATACTAAATTTAAAGAATAAGAGAGAAAAGTTAGTAGTAAATGGAGATAGTATCCACGAGTATTTCGGTTGGGTTGCTGGGACATTAAACTCATATAACAATAACGTGCTATCGGCTCAAAGAGCTTTAGACGACATAAAGGATATTGTAAATGAATGGAACAATAAAAATGGGCATAACTTATAGTGCAATATTTATTGTGCTATTTCTTCTTGCTGAGTATGCTAAGAAAAAAATACAGACAGTAGAAGTAGCCAAAGTTATTTGTGCTGAGATGTGTTCAGAAGGTTCTTTGTTGATGCAAGGTGTTGCTAATACAATTAATAATCGTATGAATGTATATGATAAAAGTGCATACGAGATTGTAACAAAAAAGAATCAGTATTATGGTTATACAAATAAGAATAAGAATAAGATATTTAAAAATATAGAATGTAGAAAGACAGCTCTATATCTTGCGACTAACATAGAACAGCTAACAGACATTACTCATGGTGCATTATATTTTAGACTAGACAATGAATCTGTCAGAGCATGGCATAAAGAGTTGACAGTTAAAATTAAAAACGTATCTTTTTATAAATGAGGGTATTAAAATGCTTAAAGTAAATGATTGGGTTAGACATAAAGAGAAGAATTTAAAAGGAAAAATAATAGCTATCTATGAACACTCTGTTTTTAAATATAGAGTTATATGGCAGAATAAGAAAATTGGAATCTATACATTGCACGAATTACAAAGATACGCTTATACTCATAAAGAATTTACTATAGGTATTTTCAGATTTTCTTTCTTTAAGTTAGGTAAAAAATGGACATTGAGATTAGAATTTAGCAAAGGTTGGGAATAAATTTATGAAAAATATGACAGTAAAAGAATTATATAAAGGCCTGTTTCATATAAAATTTGATACGCAGTATACAGAGGCATCAACATTTATGCGACTACAAGAATTTTACGAGAGTCCTTTTAATACAATAAGAAATAAATATTTTACCAGAGAAGATTACGAAGATAGATATGTTAAAGAATATGGTCTATTCGATTACTATACAAAATGGTCGGGTTTCAATGTGCCCGGCAATATAGTAAACTTATTCTTTAGAGTCTTTAATGAGCATAATGATTTAACTAAAAAAGAATTTAAACTATTTCATAAAGTGCTTAAAATTTCAGCTAAGAAACAGAGCAACTATTATTTAATTGCTACGCATGATGATGCAGATATTGACCATGAGATTGCACACGGCTTTTATTATTTGTATCCTGAATATAAAAAGAGTATGACTAAATTAATTAAAGAGGTCAGTAATTGTGCAATGATGAAAAAACTGAGGATAAAATTATTGAATTGTGGTTATTGTAAGAAGTTTTTAGATGATGAAGCTCAGGCTTATCTCTCAACAGATAAGATAAAGTACAGCTTCATACCTCTATCTAGACACAAAAGCAATAAGATAATAATTAAAAAATTTAAAGATACATTTGAGAAATTTAAAAAGGATGTAAAATGAAATCATTTTTACTTACAGCATTAGCAACAGGTCTGGCAAATATAATATCTTTTTTAATATATCAAGGCTTTGTTAAAAGTTATTGGGGTAAAAATATCAGAGAAGAAATGACAAGATTCTTTAATCGTTATTGTAAACATTATCAGAAGATGATTGTAAACAAAGACCCTAAGAAGGATAAATAATTATGTCAATAAATATAGCGATTAATATAAACAGTTGTGATGACTGTAAACATTCAAGTCATACAGGGCGATTAACAAAAGGCGGAGCAAAACCTTGCTGTAACCACAGAGATACTGTAAATAAAAAAGGTACTGATTGCTTTAAAAGAGTTATTCCCTACACTAATGAATACTACGATACTTGGAATAGAACTGTTAGAGTAGCTAAAGGTATTCCTAATTGGTGTCCGTTAAAAAATGGAGGAAAGTATCAATGAAAAAATTCAAACCTTTTTTAGCACCGAATAAAATTATAGATATAAAAGAATTAACGTATCCATTATTAGCATCATTTAAACTTGATGGTATTAGATGTATTATTAAAGATGGAGAAATGTGTAGCAGAAGTTTGAAACCTATTAATAATGTTAAGCTACATGAGAAGTTTAAGCAGTTAAAACAGTTTACTATAAATGAGGCGCATTTGAAACCTATATTAGATGGTGAGCTATTAGCTAGAAGTATGCCTTTTAATGCTCTGAGTGGTACAGTAAGAGCTTCAGACAGAGAGCTACCAGAAGATATGTATTTCTATTTGTTTGACTCAGTAATTAATGAGCAGTATGATACAAAATTTATACTTAGAACAGAGCAGTTAAATAAACTAGGCTTAATGTATCCTGATTTAATTAAAATTGTAGAACAAAAATTAGTGCATACTTCAGAACAAGTAGAAGAATACTTTCAAGAAGCATTAGATTTTGGCTGTGATGGTTTAATACTTCATAGCTTAGACGGAAAATATAAGTGCGGTAGAGGAACAATAAACGAGGGTATTATTTATAAGATGAAACCTTATTTAACATTTGATGCTAAGATTATAGATGTCATTCAATCAACTAAGGTTAACCCAAACGCAGAAAAGAAAATAAATGAATTGGGAAGAAGTGTTACATCAAAGAAAAAAGAAGATAGAATTTTAATTGACAAGGCATGCGATTTTGTTGTGATGCACGAAGGCGAGGCTGAATTAAAGGTAATGATTGCTATGACTGATGAGGAGAAAAAAGAAGTTTGGAAAAATAAAGAATCATACATTGGAAGATATATAGAGTATAAAGGTTTAATGGTTGGTGCAAAAGACTTGCCTAGGCATCCAGTATATTTACGCATGAGAGATGATAAGGCTTGACAAACACAATTTAATGTGCTATACTTGTGAAAAGAAAAGAGAAAACATTATGATAAAACCTATTGTATTAAAGATTATTAAAAATGGAAGAGCAAAAATTTATGAAATGTCTTATAAAGATACTGTAATTTTTTCATCTACAAGTGTTGAAGAAACTACAAAGTATGCTCAGAAAAAAATATCGGAAGGTTATTATCTAAGCTATAAGCCACCCTGTATTGCAGGTCTATTAGCATGATAAATTTATTGGTAATTATCTTCTTTGTATGTGCGACTCTATTAACTATAATTAGTATATGGGTTAATGCTGATTGGTATTTTTCAAAGAAAAGTCAGCGAAGTAAATATAAATCCAAGTTAGTTGCACCAGATTACTATAAAGATAGTAAAGCAGTTGATACTCGAATGATACAAGTAATGATTGCTAACTTAAAAAATAATAAATTAAGGTAGGGTAATTAGATGAAAATTATTAATGAAGAAAATAAAGCTTTAATAAAATCTTGGTGTAATAATCCAGAAGAAGGCGCAGTAAATCAAGCTAGAAATTTGGCATCTTTACCTTTTTTATTTAAGCATGTTGCATTAATGCCCGACACTCATCAAGGATACGGTATGCCTATTGGAGGAGTAATCGCTACAAAAGATGTAGTGATACCTAATGCTGTAGGTGTTGATATTGGTTGTGGAATGTGTGCAATGAAAACTTCTATAAAATATCTATCAGTAGAGCAGTTAAAAGAAATTCTAGGTCATATCAGAGAAACTATTCCAGTAGGAAGAAATCATCACAGTAATAGACAGAGCGAAGATTTAATGCCTGAAAAAATGGGCTTCTATCAAGAAACTGCCAATGATTTTAGATATAGATACCCAATAGTAGGACAAGAATATCAATCAGCACTAAAACAATTAGGAACTTTAGGCGGTGGAAATCATTTTATAGAAATTCAAAAAGGAGATGATGGTTATATTTGGATTATGATTCATAGTGGAAGTAGAAATTTAGGATTCAAAGTTGCCAAACACTATAATAAAGTTTCTCAAGATTTATGTAAAAAATGGTATTCAAATATTCCAGAGTTTAAAGGTGAAGACGGATTAGCTTTTTTACCAATAGATACCGAAGAAGGTCAAAATTATTTAAGAGAAATGAACTATTGTTTAAAGTTTGCTTATGCAAATAGAAAATTAATGTTAGAAAGAATTAAGAGTTCTTTTCAAAAAGCGTTAAAGGTTGAAACTAGCTTTAATACAATAGAAATTGTGCATGATTTTAATAAATCTAAGATATTAGAATTTGCTACAGAAATTAATATTCATCATAACTATGTTAATTTAGAAAATCATTTTGGTAATAATGTTTGGATACATAGAAAAGGGGCAACGTCTGCCAAAGAAGGTCAGCTAGGGATAATTCCGGGCAGTCAGGGAACAGCTTCTTATATCGTTAAAGGCAAAGGAAATCCGGAATCATTTAAATCCTGTTCGCATGGTGCAGGTAGACAAATGAGTAGAACAAAAGCTAGAAACGAATTAAATTTAAAAGAAGAAGTAAAAAAATTAGATAAGCAAGGTATCATTCATGCTATTAGAGATAAGTCTAATTTAGATGAAGCCTCAGGTGCTTATAAAGATATTGATGTTGTAATGAAAGAGCAAGAAGATTTGGTTGATATTGTCGTAGAATTAAAACCTTTAGCTGTAGTAAAAGGGTAATACTTATCGGGTATAAAAGACTAACAGTTCGCTATTTTAAATTACTATTTTAAATAATCATTCAGTAAAGGGTATAATAATTATGGGAGATTTTATGATATTGAGAGTGGAGACAGCAGAGAATATGAATAAGAATAAAATTGTTATATTAACAAATCCTTGTAATAAACCGATGATACAAGCAATCTTAGCTTCTATTAAAGAACAGATAGACAAACAAAAAGATGAAGGAGAATAAATTATGCTCGAGTTTCAAAAATTTGATAAAATACCTAGACTTAGTAGAGATACAGTAATTACAGAAAAAATTGACGGAACTAATGCTCAAGTTTGTATTATTAGTTATAAGGATTTATTTACTAATTTTAAATTTGAGAAAGATAAATCAGCAATAGAAGAAATGTACGATTTTGTAGAGAGGTATTGTGTATATAAAACTCTTGCTATTACAGATGAAGATGATATTTTATTTATGTTTGCAGGCTCAAGAAAACGATGGCTTGACTGCTCCTCTAAAGGTGATAATTACGGTTTTGCAAAATGGGTTAAAGCTAATGCAGATAAATTATTGGAGTTAGGCGAAGGCAGACACTATGGCGAATGGTATGGAAATGGTATTCAAAGAAACTATGATTTAGATGAAAAAAGATTTGCTTTGTTTAATTCAGGTAGATGGTCTAATAGAGATATTCCTCTAGAAGTTACAGATAAAAGAAACTATTGTCCAGAGTGTTGCTCAGTAGTTCCTGTTTTATATACCGGCGTATTTGATACTATCCGAATAGAGTCTGTTTTAGAATCGCTTAGAATTAATGGAAGTAAGGCTGTTTCTGATTTTATGCGACCTGAAGGCATTGTTATTTATCATTCAGCTTCCGGTAAATTATTTAAAAAGACAATAGATAACGATTCAAAACCAAAAGGATAACAATGAATTTCTGGTTTACTTCTGATTATCATTTAGGTCATAAAAATATTATAAAGTATTGTAATAGACCTTTTAAATCTCTAGAGCATATGAATGAAACAATTATTAAAAATCATAATATGCGAGTCAGACCAGAGGACACAGTATTTCATTTAGGAGATTTCTGTTTTAAAAATTCTTCTGATGTAAGAGGCGAAGGTGTTAGAGTAACAGCAAAACAATGGGAAGAAAAACTTAATGGTTTGATAATTCATGTTAGAGGTAATCACGATAGAAATAACTCAACTAAGACTATCATAGAAGGTCTATTAATAAAGTATTGTAAGAGGTCAGTCTATTGTGTGCATAAACCCGAACATTATAACTCTAACTATGATATTAATTTTGTAGGACATGTGCATGAGAAATGGTCAGTAAGAAAAATTCAGAATGTAAGTTTGATTAATGTTGGTGTTGATGTAAATAATTTTAGACCAATTAAATTTCAAGAAGCATTAGCTAAATTAAAAAAGGAGAAATAAAATGAAATTAAGTGCAGTTCCAGAAGGAAACAAATTTAAAGTAAATGGTTTAGAATATGTTAAAGCAAATCATAGCAGAGGTCTAGATACGAATAATGTTTACAAGACTTTTAGTAAGCACAAAGAAGTTGAAGTAGAGAGAATTATTATTAAGTATAAAACTCCGAAAGTTTATAAAGGATAAGATGTTAAAGAATAAAGCAATACCAATAACAACATATATATTTTTTGCTTTTGTATACTTCTTACAAGGTATATGGGGATTGAAGTCTGCTCCGTTATATTATCTTCAAAGAGAAGTATGGCATTTGTCAGTAGCCAACATAGCATTAATTGGTTGTATCATAACAATTCCTTGGACAATCAAACCTTTATTTGGTATTATTGTTGATTCATTTCCATTATTAAAAAAGAAATGTAAATATTGGTTGATATTAAATTACTCCATCATATTTGTTATAAGCATGTTAGTAGCAATATTTGGATTGACAGTTCATACATTAATTTTGACAGGCTTTTTAACAGGATTAGCTTTTGCATTTTCAGATGTTGGAGCAGATGGTTTAGTCTGTGTATTAGAGAAAAAACATAATTTACAGGGTAAGCTTCAGGCAATATCTTGGACAGCGATTTCGTTAGCAGGTCTTATTACATCATTGGGTGGTGCATGGATTTCAAAATACTTTGATTATAGATTAGCATTTTTAATTTGTGCTATCTTTCCTTTATTTATGGTTATATTTCTTATAACAAAATATGAAGAACCCGATGCAAAGGGAAAGAAATTAGATAAAGCTCAACTACTAAAATTTGTTAAAGTAGTATTTAATAAACAGTTAGCGATACCTGTAGCATTTTTATTCTTTTATTATCTATCACCGTCTTTTGGAACACCGCTTATGGTTACAATGCGAGAGACTATGCACATGGATAAGATGATGATTGGCTTACTAGGCGCAACAGGTACAGTCTTTGGTATACTTGGTTATATATTATACTTCTTTAAATTTCATAAATGTAATATGAAAAAATTATTATATTTCTCTGTAATCTTTGGTGGTATATCAACATTATGGTATTTGTGGATTCCGAATCAATGGTGGCTATTAGCTTATAGTATTATATTGGGAACAGTAGGCGCAGTATCTCATCTAGTGTTATTAGCTTATGTTGCAAAGACTACACCAAAAGGCTATGAAGCTATCGTATTTGCTATGTTATGCTCTGTACTAAACTTAGGTGCAATGGGCTCAGGCTATATAGGGGGTTTGCTCTATGATATGATTGGTTTTAATACTCTAGTTATTATATCAGCGATATTTACATTTGCTTGTTTATTTTTTATACCACATTTAAAATTAGAGGGAAAAATAAAACTTGACAAAGCAGAGAAAGTGTGCTATACTTGACGTATGAGAATTAAACGAGATAAATTATTGGAATCAATTCTAGAAGTAATGAGTAATCCTCCAGTCAGAGAATTGCAAGGTATTAAATATCAAGCATGGAAAGGTCTAGAGAGAAAACAAGCAATAGAAATTGCTAAATCTATAAAAATATGGCATAAATATGAAATTAAAAAAGCAATAGAAAAGAAATGTAAAAGATGTTCGTTTAAACATTTAATTGAGGAGACAGAATATGAGTAAAATTACAACAGATAAATTACCTGAAGAAGTTAAAGATTTAAAAACAGATATTGAAAAATTAATTAAAGAGTTCAATACAAAAACAAAACTTCAGGTGTCAGGTGTATTAGTAGAAGGTATTCCGGCTAAAGAAAAATTTAACGATACTGTAATCATTGCGGGTTACAATACAATAGTGAGCATTGAATTATGAGCGAATATAAAATACAAAAGAAAGATTTCTGTGTATCTCATTCATTTAAAACTAAAGGAGAAATAACAGAACGCTCTGTATTGGTTGCAGATGCTTTTGGTCTAGGGATAGATGATGAAAAAGAATTTAAAATTTATGATAACTTTAAATTTGACTTATGCTCAAATGATGTAGTATACATTACAGGCTCTAGTGGCTCAGGTAAATCTTGGTTATTAAAAAATATATTTAGTAAATTTAAAAATAGTTTATCAATAGATGATATTAAAATAGATGATAATGAGATTTTAATTGAAGGTGTTGGAAAAGATTTGAATGATGCTATTAAGAAATTAAATCTAGCAGGTCTTGGAGATGCGTTTTTATATTTAAGAAAGTATAATCAATTATCTGATGGGCAAAAGTATAGATATGCAATAGCAAAGTTCATTGACTTAGATGCTAAAGTGTGGATTCTAGATGAATTTGGTGCAAAGCTAGACAGAACAACAGCTAAGATCGTAGCTTATAATTTACAGAAGATTGCTAGACAATTAAATAAATGTGTAGTTTGTGCTACAACACACGAAGATTTAATAGATTCATTAAAACCTAGTTTAATTATAAAGAAAGGCTTTGAAGATGAAGTAGAGAGTTACAGAAAAACTTTAGACGATTATCCAAAAAGAATTAAAGAAATTTATACAGATGTCAGAGTAGAAAAAGGAGACAAAGAAGATTATAAAAAATTATCTAAGTTTCATTACAGACAATCTCGATTAGGTGCAGTAAAGAATTATTACAGACTATTACATAAAGATACAGTAATTGGTGTCATGGCCATCACTTACCCACATCTAGCATTAAAGGGAAGAAACATTTACACTAATAAGAAATATGCTAAGATGACCAAAGAGATATGCACAGAAATTAATAAACAGTTTGAATGTATCTCTAGGGTTATTTTACATCCACAGTATCGAGGAATTGGTCTAGCACATTATTTTCTAAGAGAATACTTTAAGTTAAGTGATTGTCCCTACATTGAGACAGTTGCAGTAATGAGTAAATACTCTCCATTCTTTGCGAAAGCTGGAATGACTCATGTAGAAACTGTTCAAGATAAGAAAAGAAGTTTATTAGTAAAACAATTAGAAGCATATAATTTTAATACTGATTTAATTTCTAGCTCAACATATAACGAAACCGTCTATAATAAATTAGACGAAACTCAACAAACAGAAGTTAAGATAATCATTAAGAATATATTAAACAAATATAAAGGTGCAGTATCTAAACTCTTTTCTAAAAAGAAATCTATTGATGAAATAGTTAATGAAAGTTTATTTACTATAATGAAAGAGATTAAACGAGCTGATACATGGTATTGGATTCTTGAAAACAAAAAGGAAAAATAATGATAAAATGTATGGAATGTACCTATCACAAGCAATCATCTAGAGGTTTTATAGAAACAAATTTTATTACAGGCAGAGGAAATAAGGATGCTGATGTAATGATTGTTTTTGATTCACCTTTTATAAATGATTTGCAGTCTCAGTCTATTGCATCAAGTAAAGAATATAACGATTATTTAAATAACTATTTAGGAAAAATAGGTCTTTCTTTAGATACAACTTATGTTACGTGCTTTTGCAAATGTTTTATTTCTGATAAGTCTAAGAAGCCTACAAAAGTAATGAAGAAAAAATGTTTTGATTTATATTTAGATAATGAAATTAGAACAGTAAAACCCAAAGTAATTATTATTATAGGCAAGATGATAACTCAATGGTTAATACCGGCAGTTAATAATAGATTTCCTTTAAAGCAAGTTGTAGGTCAGAAATTTTACAATCCAGATTATAAGTGTAATATAGTTCCTATTTATGATATGTTTTATTTATCTAATTTTACTTCTCGCTCAAAACAGATTAGACAAACAGAGCTTGGTTTTGCTAGAGTAAAAGCTATTCTAGAGCAAGATTCCGAAGAGGCGAATAAAAAATTGACTTATACTTCTGATGTAAAGGAATTAAAAACATTTAATGAGTACGTTGTATGCGATTTAGAAACATCTGGATTAGATTGTTTTAGTGATGAGATTGTTACGGTGGGTTTAATGGATGTAAAAACACAAAAGATTTTTTCAATAGATGCAGAAGATTACGATACGTTTGATAAGTGTGAGTGTAACAATGGTTTAATCACAGTAGAGAGCAAAGAGATTGTATGCGAAAAATGTAAGGGACAGGGAAAATTATTTAAAGCAAATTATAAAAGCAATAAATTTTATAGTGAAGTCTTACCCTATATCTATAATGAATTAAAGAATAAAAAATTAATCTTTCATAATGCAGAATTTGACTTAGAGTTCTTCTTATCAAAGAAATTTAATCTGTGCGATAATTTAGTAGCAGACACAAGACTAATGCAATTCTTGGTTAATCCTTTGGGAGGCACAAGCTTAGGCTTTTTAATTCAGTTATATTTTGGTATAGCTTACAAGGAATATATTGAACGAAAGACTATTTTAAATATGTCAGTAGAAGATAGAAAACATTATTGTGGTGAAGATGTCTATTATACAGGTAAGTTATTTGTTAAATTATATAAAGTATTAAAGAAACAAAATAGTTTAGAGTCAAATAAAATTTTGACAGGAATGTTAAAAATAATTTCTTCAGATTTAACATTTACAGGTATAAAGATTGACGAGAATAAAGTTTTTGAATTGATTGAATTTTATCAGGCAGAAAAAGATAAGTGTGAGTTGAAGTTTAAGAAAAGATTTAAGTTAGAGGATACTTTTAATTTAAACTCATCTAAACAATTAGGCAAACTACTTTATGAAGATTTAGGATTACCTATTTCAATTACTACTAAATCAGATAAGCCTTCTTGCAATGTTGAGGCTATTACTAAATTAGCAAGTAAAAGACCTGCATTGAAAGGGTTATTAGAGTATAGAACAGTTAAAGGTCATATAGAAAAATTAAAAGGCTATCAAAAAACTATTAAATCTGATGGACGTATTCATGGTAACTTTAATTTATTCTCTCCTGATTCATCTAGATTAATGAGTTCAAGGCCTAATATTCAGAATGTTCCTAGAAATAGTAGAATCAAAGAAATATTTGTAGCTAGAGAGGGTTACTCTTTTGTCTATTATGATTATTCGCAGATTGAGTTTCGTGTATGGCTTCATCTATCTAATGATAAAAAAGGTATAAATTTTGTAAATGCGGGTAGAGATATTCATGCTCTGATTGCCAGTCAATTCTATAAGAAACCTGAGGCTGATTTTTTAGATAAGTCTAATAAAGAAAATCAAGAGAAAAGAAATATGGTCAAAGCTATTGTTTATGGTTCAATGTATGGCAGAAGTCCTGAAGGTATTGTGGCCGCTCATGGCGGGTCAAAGGAGGAAGCTTCTCAAATTCAGATGATGTTTTTCAACTTATGTAGAGAAGGGTGGATGTGGTTAAAACAAATTGAACAAAAAGTATTTGCAGATAAAAAATTATTCACACCTTTTGGAACAGTAAGATTATTTCCAGATATTGAATTATTACAGGGCAGACAAAGAGATGAAATTGTTAGACAGGCAAAGTCATTTATTGTACAGAGCTGGGCAGTAGAAATGGTGTTTATAGGTATGTGTAAAGTATGGCGAAAAGTAAAAGAAAATAACTTAGATGCAAAATATGTTCATCAAATACATGATGCAGGTATTCTTGAAGTTAAAGACTGTGATGTTGAAAAGGTCAGAGAAATAATTTTAGAATATGCTCAATCACCATATAAGAAATTGCGAGTTCCTTTAACAGTTGATATGAAAGTAGGTAAGACTTGGGCAGAGATTGCATAAAAAGAAAAAATAAAACTTGACAAACATGATTTTATGTGCTATACTTAGTGTATAAGGTCGAAGAATCATAGAGAGATTATCTCTCTATTAAAAATATATAATTAAAATAACAAAGGAGAAACAAAATGGCAAAGTATTCAGTATCAAAAAACGGGAAGTATTTGAAGTTTACTTGTGTATGTGGTTCCGAGATGTGGGATAATAGACTAAAAAAGAAAAATCCTAAAGCACCTGATTTAAAATGTAAAGATGTGGGTTGTACTATAGGTACAAATGGCACACCTAACGCTGTTTGGCTACAAGCAGATGAAGTAAAGGAATTGGGAGTTAAGTATCAAGAAGTTTCTGGTAAAGCATCTTCTGGTCAAACATCTATGGCTAAGTCAGGCTCACCTTATAAGGCATATAATGAGAACATTCCTTTGGGTATGCAAGTTGCATGGGCAAAAGATGTTGCGATTTGTTTAGCCAAAGCTAGAAAGATTACCACTAGCAAGGAATTCTCTGAATTATACGAAGTTTGTTTAGATGCTATGAAAGACTCTGTAGATAAATTTCTAGCTAAACATTCAGATGTGGCTACGCAGGAAGTATCAAGAGACGTTGTAGATACGAATTTAATTGATACTGATGACTCAATAGATGAGCCGGAAGATGTAAAGGAACCGGTAGTTGTAGAAAAGAAGGAAGAAGTAAAAGAAGTAGATGCAGAATTTGATTTTGATTGTGAAGATATACCTATTTAAATTTCGCTATTTAATTAAGGAGAAGCAATGCCTAAGAAAAAGAAAATAGAAAAAACCGAAGAAGTAACGCCTGAAGAAGTTGTAGAGACTCCGGTAGAAGAAGAAAAAATAGACGAGAATATGGCTCTAGATGACAAGATTAAATTAGATGCTATGTCTAAAGACCAAGAGAAGGATTTTAAAAAGACTCTTGCTATTATGGAAAAGGAATTTGGTGTAGGTGCAATAGCTTCAGCAGAAGATATATTAGATGTTGAAAAAGTTCCTACAAAGAATCTTCTATTAGATATATTAACAGAAGGTGGACTACCCAAAGGTTCTATATCCTTATTCTATGGTGCAGAGAGTTCTGGCAAGACAGCTCAATCTCTATTACTAGCTTCGGTATTTACATCTAATAAAGTACCAGTTCTCTATATATGTGCTGAGGGCGATGTGGATAAGACTTGGATTAAAAAGTTAGGTAATGATTTAAAGTATTTTATGATAGCTAGACCAGATGATTTAGAGAAGGCTATCGACTTAGCTGATGTCTCAATTAGAAGCGGTAAATTTGGTCTAGTAATCTTTGATAGTGTTACAGCAGGCGTTCCAAGAGAGTCATTGAATAAAAAGAGTGAGAAAGACCAGATGGCTTTACAGGCACGAAGAAACAGTAAGCTTGTTCAGAAGATTACTTCTGGTTTACAGCCTGCAAATCTTTTAGACCCGACATCTTATAACAATACTGCTGTAGTTTTAATTGCTCATTTAAGAGAAAAGGTTGGTGTAATGTATGGTTCTCCAGATACTATTCCGGGCGGACATGCTTTAAAACATCACTCTGCTTATATTATTAGATTTCGTTCTGGTGCAAAACTAAAGAAGAAAGAGGAAATTGTAGGAATAGAAATTAAGATTAAAATTGAGAAAGCTAAGTTCTCTGTTCCTCTAGTGTCAGGTATTAATGAGTTTTATTTTTCACCTCCACGATTAAATAACGCAAAGGTATTGATGACTTATGCTATTCAGTATGGCATTATTCAAAGAGGTGGTGCGTGGTATACATACAAAGACCTAAAGGTAATGGGACAGAAAGAATTACTAATGCAATTAAAAGAGAATAAGTTTTTACAAGAAATTAAGAAGAAGTTAATTTACAAATTCGGAGAGGAGAATTAATCATGGTTAGTAAGTCAGTTAAGACATGGATTAAATCAATCATTATTGCTTTGATGATTGCGAGTGTTTCGATAGTAGGAGGTGCAGTTGCCTATAAAGCAGTTGTCTACTCGTCTAGTATTATGAAGCAAGTTAATCAAATGATAAAAAGACCTTCTTATGCTTACTTAAAAAGTGTTACAGTCAGAATTATTCAAAAGACTGAAAAAGGTGCATTTATTGGAACAGGTTCAATCATAGAAATTACAGATGAGTATACTTATATTCTAACAAATAAACATGTAGCACCAATGACAACAGAAGGTGTTTATATAATTGATGAATATAGTAATAAAACAAAAGCGACAGTATTAGGTAATTGTTTCTTTGCAGACCTATCTTTAATAAGAATAGACGGAAAAATAGAAGGTAAGACTAAAATTAAAAAGATTGGTCAAATTGATTATAGTAATAACGTCTATAGTGTTGGTATGTATTTAGGATATAATTATATTTATACACAAGGCACAATGGCAGGATATGATAGAAAGAATAACTTTGTTATGAATATGCCGGGTGCAGGTGGCTGTAGTGGTTCAGGTGTTTTTAATGTAGAAGGGGAATTAGTTGCTGTAGTATTTGCAGGTAATTGGATTAAGTTTCCTTTTCAGATAGAAACGGCAAAATTATTATGTATTAACACTTGGGATATTAAGATGTTTCTATATATGAATAAGAGTTTAATCAAGTAATAAACGGAGATAAATATATCATGGCATGTAATTGTAAAAAGAAATTCATTGCTGAAGTAACAGTTAATTATAGTGGAGTAACACGACCCGAAACTTTTTTGAAGTATGCTTGTGTAACTTCAGGTAAAATTTACTATTATAATAAAGCGACTCTAGAGCAGGTTGATTTTGCAGGAAGAGCTGGCGAAGAATTAGTAGTAAATGATTAATAGAGATTTTAGAGCTTTACTACACTTGTCCTATCATTATAGTTTAAAAGATAAGTGTAGAAGTTCTGAGCAGAATTGGGAATTAGCAAAACTATTATTAAAGAAATTAAAGAAAAGGTATAGAAGATGATAGGTGACCCATTACAAATTTCAGCTAAAGATTTTAAAAACGCTAAAGATATTTTAAAGACTGTGGCGAAGAACAAGATTATACTTATTGGTGGAGGTTCAGGCACATCTAAATCTGAATGTGCTTACTCTGTTCAAAGATTATTATGGGATAAAAGAAAGTCCAGTTTTGTTATTTCGTTAGATGATTATTATAAAACACATGCTACGGTTAGAGCAGAGTATAGAAAGAAAAAAGGTTTAGATTATGTAGGTATTTGTGAAATAGAATGGGAACTTATTAATCGTATGTATAAAGATTTTAATAACGAGAAACAGATACATTTTAAACGCACTCATAGATTTTTAGATAACATTGAATTTAATACTATATCAAGTAAACATATAGACTATTTAATTATAGAAGGACTATATGCGAATTATATAAAGAAAATTTTCTCAGAGAACTTATCAATATTTCTTGAGGGAAGTCCCGCTCAGACTTTAGCATTTAGAGAGTTGAGAGGTAAAGAAGATGAGACGGACGAGTTTAGAACGCAAGTAGTTCAGAAGGAATATAATGTAGTATCGCAGTTAAAAAGATACGCTGATATTGTATTATCTTTTCAGGAATAAAACTTGACAAAACGAATTTAATATGCTATACTTATAAAAAGGAGAAAAAAAGAAAATGAAGAAGAAAATTGTAATACGAAATCTAGTGCTTATGCTATTAATGACTCTTATGCTTACAGGTTGTTCTTTATTGCCCAGAGTAACATTTGACACTCCAAACACAGTACCACAAAGTGTTGATAAGTCAAAGGCAAAAGCTGTATGTAAAGGTGAAGCTAAGTTTAATGAGGTCGGAGATATGACTTATTGCTCTAAAGGGTATTATTCATATGCAGAAGGCTATCAAAAAGTAGAAAGAAAAATGACTATAGTAGAAAGAATAAAATCTTTTATCAACAGCCTAATGGGTTGGGGATTCTGGGGTTTACTTCTCTTAGTTATATTAGTGCCCGGATTAGCAGGTGGATTAATCGGAAGAATAATCGAGGGAACTATAGGAATTACAGGTAAAGCATTAAAGTCAGTAGTTAGTGCTGTTCAGAAAACAAGAAAGACAGGCAAAGATTTGAATGACACTTTATCTGCGGAACAAGATGCTGATGTTAAAGCATACATTGCAAAATTAAAGAAACAGGAGAAAATAAAATAATGAGAAAATCCTATTATCTAATACTTACATTGATGTTGTTGCTATTATGTATGCCAAAGGTTTACGCTCTATCTTATGGTCAATTAGACAGCACATGTTTTATGAATTGCATGGACTATGACGGTGACATAACGTATTGTAAACGAATATGCACTAACTAATAAAGAAAGAGAGAATAAACGATAATGAATGTTAATCCTAAAATTACTTTTGCAAACTCAAAAGGCATAGACTTACCAATTATGTATGTATATTTGGCAGGATATATGTCAGGAGAGAAATTACAAGAAACGATTTCTTGGAGAAAGAATATTAGAAAGCATTATCGTTATTGGGAAAAGATAGATGCTAAAAATTATTCTGCTTTTCCTATCGCATGTTTAGACCCGTATAATGGTAAGGAGTTTGCTACTATAGATAAGAAAGGTCTAACATCTCATATACCAGCAAATGCTATTGTCGATGGTGATTATATGTCAGTAAGTAAAGCAGATATAGTAATTGCGAATATGAGTACATTTGGCGGTTCAAGACCTATGACTGGAACTCTATGGGAATTAGCTTGGGCGTGGCAAATGAAAAAACCTTTTATTTTAATAACAGACGATGCGAATTACATACATCATCCATTTACTGGACAAGCTTCTTGGATAGTTGCTAGTGTAGAAGAATTACTAGAGAAGAAAATTCTAGAAACTTTCTATAGACGAATGGCAGGAGCCGTATATGAATAATGAAAATATTATAAATGAGTGGTTAAAAACATATCTAATCGGTCCCATGGAAAATGTTGAAAAGAAAGATGGTGGTCGAGGTTGGAGAACTTCTATCTCTACAAAGCTAAACAAGTTAAGAGATAAAAAAGGTAACTCTGTATATATTTTTGATCCAACTCTTGAAGAACAAAATAAGACTGGTATGGAAGCAGAAACATTACATGCTAAGATAAAAGGCTGGTTAGCAGGTGGTAATAATGAGTTAGTAGAAGAATACGCTTCATTAATTTGGAAAGGTAAAACTTACTTAGAGAGAACAGAGCAGGGACAAGCAAGATTAATTAAAGTTCTTGGTGATGTTGATTATGTTGTAAATTCTCAGTTCTTAATTGCTCGTATGGATAAAGGTGATTCACCATGCGGAACATTTATGGAATGCGGTATTGCTTTAGAACATAATATTCCGATCTATGTTTTACAGACAATGCCTAGAACAGAATATAAAGGTAGTTTTTGTCATGCAGTATTTGCTTCAAAGGGAGGTTTTTTTAATTCTGATAATGAGTTAATAGAATTTCTAAAGAAAAAATATAATTTAAAAGACATTTCTGTAAAGGAGTAACCATGCAGGTAACTTATTGCGACATCTGTGATACTGTATTAAAAGAGAAAAAACATATTATAGTTATCTTTGAGGATAATGTTATCAAAGATGATTTTACTTCAGCTAGAATGGCACCAAAAAAAGATACGTTTGAAATATGTGATTCTTGTTTAAAGGTAGTTAAAGATATTTTCAAATACAAGAAACTAAAATCCAAAGAATTAAAGGAAATGGTAGATAAGATTTATAAGATAAAGACTAAAGCTAAACACAGAAAAAAGAAAAAAGGAGAGCAAAATGACTAAAGAAGTAAAGGACACGAATCCAAAAGATGCGGTAGGCACAAAAAAAGTTCCTTTTACTTTAATACCAGAAAATGTGTTAGGAGAAGTAAGTTTAGCTTTCCTTGAAGGTGCAAGAAAATACGGCGCCTCTAATTGGAGAATTGCAGGAGTTCGAGCTAGTGTTTATGTAGATGCTCTACGCAGACATTTAGGTGCTTGGTGGAATGGTGAAGATATTGATAAAGATTCAGGATTAAGTCATATTGTAAAGGCAATAGCATGTTTGATTATTATACGAGATAGTATGCTTCAAAAAAATATTGTAGATGATAGACCACCAAAAACTGTAGATATAGATTGGGTACAGAGATTAAATAAAAAAGCAGAAGAGATTATTGAGAAGTATCCTAATGCAGTAAAACCTTACACAGAAAAGAAGCTCTAAAATGATTATTACAGATGTAAATATTTTAAGACAGAGAAGTAGTGAAGTAACTGATGAAAGTAGCTTAGAAGCTGTTTGGCAGAGCTTAAACAGAGAATTAGATAGTACATCAGGTGTAGGATTAAGTGCTATTCAAATAAATATACCTTTAAGAGCATGTATTGTAAAGTATTGTAAAGTACATTGTAAACTATATAATGCTCGTATTGTAAAGCGTTCAAAAGAAACTATTATTTTTAAAGAGGGTTGTTTATCTATTCCAGATGTATGGGAAAATACACGAAGAAATAAATACATTACAGTTAGAAATGGCGACAATAAATTATATAGATTTAGTGATATACTTGCCGTTATTGTTCAACATGAACTCGACCATTGGGACGGGATTTTATTTACAGATAGAGGAACAAAATGAGTAAGTATCCTGCTTGGTATAATAAAGGTGACGAGTCTATTAAAAAGAAAGCTAATAGAAAAGAGGATACAGTTTTTAAACATCTTGTTTCTGGTGCATTATCTTTCAAAGGCGATTTCAGCACAGAAGATTGTGTATTAGATAATAAAAGTACAGATAAACATTCCATTAGAGTAACGGAAGATATGTGTGATAAATTATGTAAAGATGCTTTAGTAATGAATAAGGAAAAATCAATATTAATTTTAGATATGCCAAAGTATTATGTTGTATGTCATGTTCAACGTAAAGGAGACATGTAGTGAAATATCATATTGTTTATGTCGTAATGTTATTGAGCTTTGGTTATTTAAGTGTTACAGGTGCAGATTTAAAAGCAAAGGCAATAGGTATATTATGCTTATTAGTGAACGCACTTATATTTTGGCGATAGGAGAAACTGATGTTTCGTTTAATTTTAGCTATTTTAATAGGATACTTTTTAGGTAAAGAACGCAAGGCTAAGGATAAGTCTGGTGGTTCAAGAACTATGGCCTTAATTACATTGTCAACTTGTATGTTAGCTATTTTAACTCTAGAGCTTCAAAAGACAGGTGTGCAATTCGATTTTGTTAGAATGTTCTCTTATAGTTTAGCAGGCATTGGTTTTCTAGGCTCTGCTGTTATTCATCAAAAAGGAAATAGTATCGAGGGTATTACAACAGCATCTTTAATATGGATATCTGTTCCAATAGGTTTCTGTATAGGTTTAGGCTATTTCTTCTATGGTATTCTAAGTGCTATATTAGTATTTATTATATTAGAATCTAAATATTGGTTAATAAAAAGAAAGCGAAGAAGATGTCAGAAAAAATCTTAATAATCGGTGATTTACACTATCAAGATAGTAGAGTAGAGGCGATTCATTTTGCAGAAGATAGCATATTGAACAAAATAAAAGGACAACAATTTGATAGAATTATTTTATTAGGAGATTTATTTCATACTAAACCAACAGCAAGTGTGAGAGAATTACTAGCTCAGTTTATATTGAAACTAAGAAAACACACTAAGAGATTTGATTTCATTATTGGTAATGGTAAACATACATTTGAAAATAATGCAATACATGAAAAAGATTGGATGACTTTATGTCCAGACTTCTATCAACATGACGAATTAACATTAGGTAAATATGTGTTTGGTCATTACGAGGTTAAGGGAACTAAATATATAAATGGTTATTTATCTGATAGTAAAAAAGAAGTGAATAAAGATTTAATATATGTTCTAGGGCATGTGCATAGTCCACGATGTTCTTTTGATAATGTTCACTATGTGGGTTCAATATATAAAGTATCTTTATCAGAAGAAGAAGATGTAAAAAGAATAGCTGTCATAGAGAATGATAAGCTTTCCTTTATTGATATTGAAACAAGACCGATGTATAAAGTAAACTTAAAAGCAATTAATAATAAAATTAAGAGTTCTAATATCAAAACTTTATTAGAAAGTAAAGACAAAGATATTGATTTAAAGATTCAAGTTATTTCAGATGATGTTTCTATTTCAGCAGTATATTCTTTTATTCAAAAACTCAAGAAGAAATATAATGTAGAATACTATAAGGAAGACTTACAATTATTGAGCGAGAAACAAGAAGTGCCTGAGTATCTTGATAGAGAGAAGCTTCTTAAAAAGTATTGTAAAGAAAAGAATATTAATTACGATTTGATTACTTTAGAACTGGAGAAAAAATAAAATGGCACAATTAACCTTGACAATCGCTGAAGTGTGTGATATACTTAACAAAGAGATAAAGACCAATACAGTTTGCGTCGGAGTAGATGGTGCGACAAAACACACAGGTCTATGTATTTTAAGAACAACAAAGGATAAATTTTATGTGGAAGATTTTTATGGTATTGAAATGAAAGGTATTTGTAAAAATAATTTGCATACAAAGTTAATTGAATACTTTCAGAAGTTTAAAGATTTTAGAGCAGAGCTTCCTGATTATGATAAGAAGTATGATAGAAAAGTTATTATAGAGGATTGTTTTTTCGGATTGAATGTTTGGACATTGAAGGTATTAGCTAAGTATGCTACAATAAGTTTCTTTACAATGTTTAAATGGACACACAATATTCCAGAACCTATTCAACCAGTTTCCGTTAGAGCAAAGGTCGGTTTTTCAGCAGATACGGGTGCATTTCATTTTGAGCAAGTAATGATTAAGGGAAAGAAGAAAAGAAAAAAGATTTGGGATAGAAAACCTATTAATCTGAAGCAACAAATTATTGATTTCATTGATAAGAAGTTTAACTTAGAAATAACAGACGATAATCTTTCAGATGCTTTTATGTTAGCATTATCCGGTCTAATAGAGAAAGAGTAATATGAAAAATTATTTAAAACATACAGAGAATTTTGTAGCAATGTGGACAACAATAATGAAGTTACCTTGTTTGAAAGTAGTTTATGTTAAAGAAAGTGATTGTGAAGAGTCAATGAAAGCCTGTATAGATTGTGAGAATGAAACAATCATGTTAAATACAGATAGAATACAGTCTAATAATGATTTGATAATGGTAGTAATACATGAACTATGTCATTTCTGGTACTACTATAAGTATAATGATGACAGATACTTACAAGAAAAAAGAATTATTCATCTAACATATAAAGTATTGAAATCATATTATCCTGAAACTTATACTCATGCAGTTGATTATGGTTTAGACTTTTTAAGTAATTGGGACCTGAGAGAAACAGAGCAGGAACATTATTACGGATATTTATTCGCACTACAAAAAATGGGAGTAATAACATACAATGTTAAAAAATGTTAAGCTAACTAATTTCGGTATTCATAACTCTTTAGATATTACATTTAAAGAAGGGCTCAATGCTATTATAGGAGAGAACACAGCGGGTAAAACTCAGATAATGGAAAGTGTCTGCTATGCTTTATTCGGTAAAACACAGAACTCAAAATTAGAAAAGATTATCAACTTCGATGCAGACAAAGCTATATCCGAAATAAATCTTAATGATACTATTGTGCAAAGAGACAGAACAAAAGCAACATCATCATTAAATAAAATTAAGAAGATAGAGTTAGATAATTTATTGAACATAAACTATAAGGAGTTTTTAAGTATCTTTTATATTTCTTCGCACGAACAACAGAATTTATTTGATGCTTCTTATCTTAGAAATTTTCTTATTGAGTTATTTAATTTAAATGAATACTCAACTGTCTATCAAAGATTAAATGTAGAATTAAATACGCTAACACAAATTAATACAGAGATAGCTAAGGTCAATAAAGAATTATTAAAGAAAAGATATTTAAGAATAAAGAATTATAAAATTACACAAGAAGAAAAAGTCAATAAATATAAAACAGGCTTATCTAACATTAGAACTGATGTTAATACTTTATATAGTAGTAAAGGAAAGATAGAACAGAAATTTAGTGAAATACAACGAAAAGCAAATTTATTAAAAGAAGGTAAATGCTCTAAGTGTGAAAGAGAATATTCTTCTACAGATGTGAAACAGGGTTTAACGAAATTAAATGAAGCTATCTTATTGATGAAAACAAAAGAATCAAAATTAATCACAGTATTAAACGAAACAAAATTAAAAGAAGCTAAGTATCAGAGAGCTATTAATAAAGTTGACGATAAGATTTCTAGATGTAATAGAGTTCTAACTATTATTAAAGAACAGGCGAATAAAAAGACAGAGCTTAGAAACGAAAAAAGAATTGCTGAGATTAAATCTGTATTATCAGTATTTAGTCCTAAAGCATTTCCGTCATATCTATTACAGGCATACATTCCTGTTATTATTAATACGGCTAATAAGTTGCTGAGATTAATATTCAAAGATACTACTGTAGATATACGAACAGAAAGAGCAGAATCGAATAGACCTGATTTCAAACCTTTTATTAAGAGAGGTAAAGAAACTTTAGAGATGAAAGACTTATCTGGTTCTGAAAGAGTATTGGTCAATCTATGCTTTAGACTAGGTGTTATATCTATCTTCAAGCAACTGTGTAAAACAGAAATTGATTTCATGTTGATTGATGAAGGTCTTGAGAAGATTGATAATGAGAACTCAATAAAATTAATACAATTATTTAATTACTTTTTTAAATTAAATTTTTTAAATCAGATTATAATTGTTACACATAAAGATATTCTTAAACAACAAGAAAATATTAACTACATTGAATTAAGGAGACCGTAATGGCTAACATTAAGATTAGAGTAGAAGGCAAATCAACAATCGTAGGTACATTTATTCCTGTAGGTTCTCGTAATGAGCCCGATGATATTAAAGGTATCTCGCATTTTCTAGAACACATGTTATTTAAAGGAACTAAGACTCGCAACATGACAGAGATTAAACAAGCTATAGATAAATATGGTGCTGTGTTTAATGCTTGGACTTCAGAAGAACATACATTTTTCTATGTTGTTATTAGCAATAAATATGTATCTGAGGCACGAAAGATTATAGATGATATGGTAGAAAATTCTATATTTCCAGCAGAAGAACTTGAAAAAGAAAAACAAGTAGTTTTGCAGGAATTAGAAATGTATCAAGATAATCCTCAGTCAGCAGTATTTGAATTAGCTCAGAGTAAAATCTTTGCTGATGGCTCGAATCTTCACATTCCTATTATTGGAACTAGAGAAAGTGTTACAGGTATTACAAGAGATGTATTGATTGAATATTATAATAAATATTATAAGAACGCTATTAAGCTAGAGATTGGTGGTTCAGCAGAAGAGGCACGAAACAGAGTTTATATTACCTCTAGATTTGCACAAGAGCCTATCACTTATGATAAGAAAGATGTCATAGAGTATAGAAATGATATTAGTCAAGCCAACATGGTATTAACAGGTCTATTTTATATTAATACTATGAAAGAGCGATTGATTATGGATTTATTTTCCTCTGTAATTAATGGTTTTTGTGGGAGATTCTTTGAAGTTATTAGAGAACAAAATAATTTAGTATATAATACTACTTTATATATGCAGGAACATAGTTGTGGAACTGTTCAATACTGTGGCTTTGCAGGTTTAAAACCAGAAAAAGTTCAGTTTGCAAAAAAGCTTATGCTAGAACAATTAACAAAGACTGTATCTAAAGAAGAATTAGATTTTGCAAGAGGCAAACTATTAGGTGGACATGAATTAAGTATTGATAAGCCGTCTAATATTGCTAGAATTTTAATTGACTGTTCTTTAAGCAATTTAGATTATAATGTTTATCTAAGAGATTATGAGAAGTCTATTAACGATATTTCTCTAGAAGAAGTAAACAGCTTTATTAAAAGAATAAACTTCAACAATAGTAAGTTAGTTGCAATTCTACCAAGAAAGAAAAAATGAGTAAACATAAGGACAGCAGAGAATTTTTCAAGAAAGTTCTAGACGAGTTATTCGTTGAGTATAAGAATAAGATGCGTCTAAATAAGAATTGGTCTATCAATGTTAAGGTAGTCAATAAGAAAGATACTTATGCTGAGGTTGTCTATGAGTTTGATGGTAGAGATTTTAATGTCAATGTAAATAGTAAAATGAATAAGTCTGTAGCATCTTTACGAGATTCTATTATACATGAATTTTGGCATGTACTATTGACTTCTTTGACAAGTAGAATGGATAACATTTTAGATAGGGTAAAGAATAAGAAATCTATTAATGTAAAGAAGCAGAGAAAATTACTTAAAAATGAAGAAGAAAGATTAGTAAGAAAGTTTACTCGTATCATAAGAAACATAGAAAGACAATGCGAGAAAAAAGGAAAGAAGAAATGAACATAAATGTTAGAAACAAAGGTAGTTACAGATTTTATGATATTGAGAATATCGGAGATTTTCCTTCTGTAACAACTATAATTGGTATTCTTCCTAAGCCCAAGATTGTTCTGTGGGCAGTTATGCAGACAATCAAGTTCTTAAAAGAAAGAGGAGACCTCTCAAAGACATCAACCTCTTTAGGTTTTGTATTTCACAAACAGCTATTAAACTCATTGGCTAAAGAAGGTACGAATATTCATAAAATTATTGAAGATTACGTTACAAAACAAAAAGATAATGACCATAATGCTTTAACAAGATATAAAGAGTTTGAGAAACAGTATGACTTTAAGTGTGAACACTCTGAGTTAGTTGTTTGGGATAAAGATGAGTATAAGACAGCAGGTACAGTTGACCTTGTAGGTAAGAGTTCTCATATACCTATATTGTTTGATATAAAAACATCTAAAGCAGTTAGACTATCACATAAAATTCAATCATGTATATATAAAGAACTATATTGTAAATTAAATAAAATAGACTCCTCGACGATGAAATCAGGTGTATTATTAATTCCTAGAGATAAACCTAAAAAATGGGACGTATACATTAATACACAAGACGAAGAAAAGATTTATTTACGCATATTTAAAATTCTTAGTGAACTATTTTATATGTTAATAGATTTAAAAGAATTAGATTTAGTATAAAGGAGATATTATGAAGAAATTATTTTATGGTGCTATGATGCTTGTCTGTTGGAAATTAGAGGATATTTATGATTTCTTTTGTGATGACTGTAAATTCTATCCTAGCTTTATTTGGGAACAAAAGTATTATGCCGAAGTATACAAATAAAACTTGACAAACAGCTATTTATGTGCTATACTTAGAGTAACAAGGAGATAAGAGATGTATGTTGGATTACTAAAAGCTATTAAGCGTAGACTTGAACGAAATGAAAAATTACAAATAGAGCTTTCTCAAAGTAAATCTGTAAGCTTTAGTGATTATCTTTTAAATATGACGATAAATAAAAAAGGGAATAAAAATGTCAATAATTAATACTTCAGTTAAATCAAAATGTTATAGATGTGATGGTAAAGGATACGAAGAAAAGAAAACTAAAAAATGTCCTACCTGTAAGGGAACAGGCAAATGGATTGAAGATAGTTATATATTAGTTGCACAACAACCTAACGGTCAAAAAATTGCCTTTAGTGTTGATAGTGCAGGAAAATAAAGGAGATTGTTATGTTAAAATTTTGGACAGACGATAAAATAGAAATTCTAATTACTTATCTAAGAAAGGGAATCTCTAACAAAGAAATAGCTAAGAAGTTTGACACTTCTCTTGATGCTATAACGGGTGCTATTAATAGATATGATTTAAGAGAGCATCATGTGCAAAAAGCTTCTACAAAAAAGTTTATTGACTCTATAAATTTAGAAGAGTTAGATGACGAGGCTTTTGCAGAGGCTAAAGAGAAAGCTATTTTAAAGTGGAAGATTAAAAAATCTAAAGTTCTAGGAAGTAAAAATACGAAAATTAAAAAAGCTCTGTTTTGGCCTGATACACATATCCCTCATCAAAACGAGCCTTCTTGTAAAGCTATACTGAAATTGATGAATGATGAGCAGTTTGATATTATGGCCATTATTGGAGACTTTATGGACTTAGGTTGTATTGGTCATTGGGATAGAAACAAACATAGAACTCTTGAGCTAAAGAGATTAAAGAATGATTATATTTTAGGCAACGCTTTATTAGATGAAATTGATTCAAGATTACCTAAGAAGTGTGAGAAGCATTATCTAGATGGTAACCATGAAGAATGGGCATTAGATTTATTAGAAGAAATGCCTTCATTAGAAGGTATGATTGAACCTACGAGTCAACTTCATTTAGAAAAAAGAGGTTATCAAACACATAAATATAATGAGTTATTGAAGTTAGGTAGATTGTATGTAACTCACGGTATCTATGCAGGTGCCAATCCTATCAAGAAGCATCTAGACGAACTTAAAGTAAATATCTTATTCGGTCATACACATACATTAGGCATGAGATTATCTTCATCAATAGCTAGAGAGATTGCATTTGCAGGTTATAATATTGGTGCAGTATGCGATTTATCTCCAGATTTTATGAGAAAACGACCAAACAGTTGGACACATGGTTTTGCAATAGGTTATTTCTTTCCTAACGGATACTTTGACGTGCAGTTAGTTAGAATCGTACAGGGAAAGTTCATTGTTAATGGAAAGATTTATGACGGAAATAAATAATGAAAAGAAAGAGAAAGAAACCAGATACATTTTTAGAAACTTATCGACGATTAAGAAAGCTTTGGGGTTTCGCACCAGTCAGTAGAATTGTCGATAAGGATAAGAAGAAAAAAGGAAGAGCAAGAATTAAAAGAGAATTTAAAAAAGACCTTGACAATCAGTAGAAAGTATGCTATACTTATATTATGAAAAATAAACTAAAAACAATTCTAAACGCAATACTTATTACAATAGTTGCTTTACCCGCAATACCAATATTGTTAATAGTAATTGCATTAATACAGATAGTAATTTGGATTATAAGAGGTGCGATACTTCTATTAAACATTGGAGCCAGAATATGAATTTAAATAAGCATGTTGAATATACCAATCTTAAATCACCTAGTAAAAAAGAATTAAAAGAATTTGTAGAAACTGCTAATAAGAATAAATACTATGGTGTATGTTTAGACAGATCATGTTTAGGTATAGCTAAAAAATATGCTGGTGAAGATTTAAAGATTATTACAGTAGGTGGTTTTCCTTCAATGAGAATGTTTCATCATTTCAAAGAATCAAAACATATAAAAAGAATGCCTATATATCTAGGTCTATATACCAGTAAGGAAGTAGACAGTATTAAGAGAGTAATAGATGAGGGCATTGCGGACGAAATTGATTTAGTATTCCCTATTTATTGGTATACCAAGGGAAGTTTTATGAAGATACACAAGCTATTCAAAGGATTGAAAGATCGCTATAAGAAGCCTATGAAAGTTATCGTTGAATTGGGAACTGTATTTAAAAACTATATAGCATTATATGAAATTATAGCTATTTTAAAGGATAGTAATATAGATTTCTTTAAAACAAATACAGGTCTTTTGTCTCAAGACTTCAATACGTTAGCTCAATCAATTCAGCAAACACAACAGATTATGAAAGAAAACGATCTTATTTTGCCAATCAAGGCCTCCGGAGGAATAAGAACAGAACAACAATCCAAACTATTAATAGATTTAGGTGTTAAACGCATCGGCACAAGTTCCAAGTTAAATTTTAATGTTACTCAAGGAAAGGCGTCAAATGAGCAAAGAAATTAAGATTCCGTCAGAAATCAAAGAAATTATGAGTTATTTATCATTCACGTTTTCAAGGTCTCTAAGAAGTTCAATACATGATAAAGATGACTTGTATCAAGATTTAGTTGTTCTTTATTTAGAGAATTTAAATTCCGGCGTAGTAAAAGATGTTACTAATAAAAATCATTGGTTCATGTTCTTTAAATGTCGATTACTTAATAAATTAGACTCTTACAAAATTGAAAAAAAATACATGATTAAAATAGTCGGTAATGCGATGAGAGGTGATTATGTCTAAAAGGGAAAGATTTAGTAGTAATAAAGTAAAGAATCTTCAATTAGATTTACCTACTAATTTAAAAAAGTTCTTGACTAAGAAACAGATTCTTCTGTTAAAGTGTATAAGCTCTAATTTAACGATTCAAGAAATGGTTAAAGTAACTAAGTATACACGAAAAGATATTATTTTACATTTAATGAATTTAGGTAGAAATCTCGCAACTTATGATATGGTAGAGAATAGATGTTTTCCAGATAAAATTCCTTCCTCTGATTATTTAAAAGGCTGGAATGATTTAAAGCATCAAATAAAAATGAACTCAAGGAGTGTTGTAAATGACAAAAAATACTGGCGGTAGACCATCAAAAGATATGATAGTATCTCGACGAGAAAAGACAAGAGAATTGTTTTTAAAAGGAAAATCTCCTAATGCAATCTCTAAATCTCTGCAAGTTGCTTATACTACTACATTAAACGATATTAAATACTTACAAGCAAGATATTCAAGTTTAATTGTAAAAAATTCTCAGTTAGCTAAGAAACAATATCAAAGAGTAGAGCAGTTGATTGATGAAGTTGGTTTATTAAAAACCGAATATTGGAATCTGTATCAAGAAATTACTGATAAAGTAAAGGAAAATAAACAGAAATTAGCTGAGTGGAAAAGAGAAGTAAAGACAGTTAAAGCAGAGCTTGATATTGCTGAGACAGAGTATAAGGCAGATGATACTAATAAAGAGAAGAGAGTTAAAGCCAGAGAGCTTAGAGAGAGATATATTGCTATCTATGACGAACCTAAATACCCAACCTACATTACATCGAGAATAGATTCGTTAAAGGCAATTTTAGATAGAGTTGATAAAGAATCCAAGTTATTAAGTTTATTTAATCCTCAATCTTTAATGGATAAAAATTATGTATCTGTAGAAGTATTACAAAGTATTATGAAGGTATTTAAAGCTATTATTACAGATTTGATACCTGAAGATAAAAGAAGTTACGCTTTTAAACGCTTACGAACAATTAATTTAGACTCGCTCGATACAGAAGAAGTTATTGATGCTGAGTACAAGGATAGAGTATAATGGCAGATAATAAGAATTGGGAAAATTTCTGGGAAGATGCAGAGCAGAAAGTAGTAAACAAGTCAAAAAAGTTTGCTATTCAACCTGTATCCTCTGAGATATTCTTTAGAGATTGGCTAAAGTCACCTTTATTTCCTAGACAGCAAAAAGCTGTATCGGCCGCATTTAATAATGACTATACAATGTTGAGTGATAAGTTTAATGAATTTGTATTAGCATGGGGTAAAGGCTCAGGAAAAGATTTAACTATTGCCTGTCTTTTATGTTATACCATTTATTGGTTATGTTGTCTAAATGACCCGCAAGAAACATTAGGCATTAAAAGTGGTGAACCTATAGACGTTGTTAATGTTGCGTTTGATGCTGACCAAGCAAAATCTGTATTTTTTGAGAAATTTGTAAGAATGGTTAGTCAGACAATAGACCCTGTTACAGGAAAGAATTTCTTTGAAGAATTAGGCATGAATATTGAAAGAGATATTATTCGTAATGCTATTTTATTTCCAAAGAACATTAGAGCGTGGTCTATGAACTCTAGAGAATCAAAATCTGAGGGTAAGAATGTTGTTCTAGGAATCTTTGATGAGATTGGAACTTTTAGATTTGACCAAGCACAGAATATAAGAAAACATATTAGAACATCAGCAAGAACACGTTGTCCTAAACATTATAAATTATTTTATATTTCTTATTTGACTTCGCCGAATGATTACATGTCTTATCTTTTAGATAGAGCAGAAGATGGACATATGTCAAAGACTTATTGTGATAGAGCGGCCACTTGGGATATTAGGTCAGATAAATCTTGTTTACCCGAAATAAAGAAATACGCAGTACACAAAGAAACTTATAAAGAAGAGTTCGACGAGGACCCTTCCACAGCAATGTTAATGTATGAATGTAAGATACCGAAGTATAGAGCGAATAACTTTATTAAGAGAGCCGATAGAATTACAGATTGTATTAACTATGAGCGAGAGTCTCCTATTATACTAGAAGAAAACAATAATGAAAGTGCGTTAAATAGATTCTGGACACATAATATAATGGACGAAGAACTAGAACATTGGTTTAGACCATATCATACTCACGAAATAGAAGTAATGGAAAGAGATTATGAAGAGAATCCTTCAGAAGAGTTAGCACAGAAAATTAAATTTGAGAAAGAAAAGCACTCAAACGCTCAGTATTATGTACATATTGACCTTTCTAGAGGCGTAGTTGATTGTGCGGGACTTTCTATGGGACACACTTATCACATATTAGATAAAACCAAAATCTATGTTGATTTAATGTTACAGATACGCTCTCCTCAATCTGAAGATAAGTCTAAAGAGATTGATTTAAACGAAATATTAGAATTTGTTATTACAAAGTTATTTAAAAAGTTGAAGTTCCCTATTATAAAAGTAACCGCTGATGGATGGAACTCAGCACTATTTTTAAACATCTGCGAGAAAAACGGAATAGGTGCAAAGATTATTTCTTTAGAGAAAAATACTGGTCCCTATGATACACTCAAAGATTTTATATATAAAAGAGATATTAATTATTATCTTTATCCACCTGCAATAAGAGAGCTAACAGAATTGCTTATTACAGATAAAAATAAGATTGACCACCCTAAAGCTAGTAAATGGAGAATGAGAGAAGAGGGCATCAATCATGGTTCAAAAGATGTTTCAGATTGTTTAGCAGGATTTGTATTTTCAATAGTAGAAGAAGATGACGGAGAACCGTTAGCTGTAATTGGCAAATAACCCTAATTAGGAGGAAATGATGTCTAAGAAAGTAAATAAAAGAGTAACAAAAAACCCAGTAGGTCGTCCAAGAAAATCGGCAGTTAGATTAAAGCCTACGCAACAAGTAAGAGATAGAAAACTGGAGTCTGTAAGCTTCGGAACAAAGTCTGTAATATATCAGCCATATGCAAGGCAATCTGTAGCACAGCTTAGAGAGCTTATTATGACTACGATATGGGCAGAAGCATGTATTGAGACAATCGTAGACGAGGTTGTTAAGTATGACCTATATACGGACCCACGGTCAGAAGTAGATGATATTCAAGGATTTCTAAATTATCCTTCTTTAGTAGAACCTCTATTTATGATTAGAAAGCAGTATTTAAAGGATATGCTTAGATGGGGAAATGGTGCGTGTGTTATTGAGTATAAGAATAAATTACCTAGTCAGCTAACAGTTGTGCCGGGATATACTCTAAGAATTACAGACGATAATCCACCCAAGTATAAGTTTTTAAAAATAGGAAGTAATTCTGAGTTTAAGCAGGATAAGAACGGAAAGAAAGACCTTCTATTAAAGCACAAAGAAGTTATGCACTTTTGTATTAATAAAGATAGTGATGCAACATTAGGCACTAGCTCTATTCAAAGAGGGTATGATGATATAACAACAGATAAAGAGTCTGCTAAGAAATTGGTTGATTTTGTTAAAAGAGGTTTTTATAAACCTGCATTTGTTTCATTTAAAAAAGGTTCTTCTGTATCTAAGAAAGAATTAGAAGAATTTGTAGAATATTTAAATGGACTTATGGTTGAAGGTGCTAAGATGTTGGGTATCAATAAAGAAGTTGATTTAAAGACAATTCCTTATTGGGAACCTTCAGATATTATTGAGATTCAGAAATGGATGGGTCTTAAAGTTGCATCTATTTATAAAGTTCCACCGTTTATGTTAAATCTAGCTCAAGGTACAGGTTCATTAAACGCAAGAGAACAGAAGGCTCGATTTCTAGAGAATGTTGTAATGCCTATTCTCAAGTATGAGTCTTTTATTTATAATAATGTTTTGGTCAGATTAGGTTTTCAAAATCTAGAAACTACAGTTGTTTCCAATCTTCTAGGAACACGACTTAATTATGACAAAGCTAGAATTGCAAATCTATTGACGGGCAATGAAGAAGGTATTCTAACTATAGATGAAGCAAGAAGTCTATTCTTTCATTTACCTGCAAAGTCTGAGTCAGATGTTGAGGCCGCAGAAAAAACAAAGGATAGCAAAACTAAGAAAACAGACAAAAAGAAAAAATAAAACTTGACAAAGTGTAGTTTGTATGCTATACTTACTGTATAAAACAAATTGATAACAAGGAGAAATACGATGTCTTTAGAAAAACAAATTGATGAGTTGAAAAAAGATGACTCCAAAGCATTGCTAAAAGTGAAGAAGATTGTAGACAGTTCGTGTAAAGCAATAACCAGCACAAAAAGTATTCTTTTAAAATTAAATGTGAATAACATTAATCAAATAAAAGAATTAGAAAAAGATGTAAACGCCCACTATATTATTCTAGAAGAATGGTATCAAAAAATAGCATCTCTAAAAAAGAATAAAGAACTAGCCTATTATATGTATCTTAAAAACAAACTAGAAGCTGAGAATACAAAATTTGTATCTGCTTCGGCTGATAAAGAGTCTGCCTTGTATACGGCTCCGGAAAGAAAGTTAAGAGATAAGGTTTTAGGCTCACTAAATGGTGCTACTGAAGTAATGAAAACATGTAGAAACATTATTAACAGTCAAAAATTCGCATCTCAAACATCTGATAATCCAGAGGTAGACGCATAATGCCAACGTATGACTTTAAATGTGAGAAGTGTGGTCATGAAGAGGAAGATTTTGTAGCTATATCTAAAAGAGATGATGCTAGAGAATGTTCTAAATGTAAAAATCTTATGATTAGACTTATTAGTTGTACCAAGAACTTCATTCTTAGAGGTGAAGGATTCTATCAGAACGATTACCCAAAGGACACAAAATAATGCCATATAACGATAAACAAAAACAAAAAGAATGTGAGATACAATATCGTAAAACTCATAGAGAAGATGCGATAGTTAATGCCAAGTTATATAGAGAAGAAAACAAAAGGCTATTAAAAGAAAAGGCCAGAATTAAGCACGAAAAGTTTCCTTGGCTAAGAGTTCTTGTAAAGATTAAACAAAGATGTTATAACGTAAAGCTTAAAGATTATAAATACTATGGGGCAAAAGGTATTGAAGTCAAGATTACAGCAGAGGAATTAAAAGAGCTGTGGTTAAGAGATAATGCAGGCTTAATGCTAAAACCTAGTATTGATAGAATAGATAGTGGTGAAAATTATACGCTTGAGAATTGTAGATTTATGGAATTAAGACAAAACGCAAAAAGGAGTAATTAAGATGAATCCAGAGAATATGAACGAACTTTGCAGACAATGCTTCAAGGAGATTATATTTGACAACTCTGAGTATAGTAATAGAACATATTGTTATTTGGACCCTTTTAGAGGGAAAGATAATCAGTATCATATTACATTAGTTGATAAAGCTACATCATACGGAGTAACACTTCCTCTATCCTCAAAAGCTTGTATGCTTCTTGAGAAGAAGGATATTAAAGTATTATTTCAGAGAGTGATGCAAGGTCTAGCAATAGCTGTCAAGAAATACTCTAGTGATGCTCGTCCAGTTGATTATAAAGCTAAGCCACTTAAAGCAGTAAACAAATTATCAGTTTATAATAAAACAGAAACTAAAGAAAAGACTTCTATTGAGTTTTATTCTTGGTCTCGAATCCTAGTATAATAGAAAGTAAATCATGTTTAAATGTAAACATAAAAATATAATAAAGAAATATAAAAGAGAGCCACGACATGACGGTATCGTTTTAATTTCTTATGAGTATTGCGACAAGTGCAAGACTTTATTACGAGGTGGTGTATCTTATCTAAAGCCCACTATAGAGGCTATAGTTAAAAGTGCTACTCATCTCAGTAAAGTTGCAGTAGTGAGAAATCCTAATAAAAAGAGAGCAGAAAAATCTAGAAAAATTAAGAAAGTTGATAAAGTTCAGCCAGTAAAAGAAACTATTAATGAGAACATTGAAGAAACAGTTGCAGAAACCGTTGTAGAAACTCCTTCCAAGAAGTCTTATTTTAAAAGACGTGCTGAGAAAAAACAGGCTGGAGAAGAATCAACAGTCTTTCTAAGAGAGACCAAAGAGAGTAAAAGAAAGAAGAGGCGATAAATGCACATTAAAAATTTAGATAAGATTAAAGAGCTAATTAAATCTAAATTACCTGAATATCTTAATGAGTTAGGGTGTAGAACTAATGGTACGAAAGTTCAATGTCCGCATTCCGAGGCGCATGACCATAACGATGAAACTAAATTATCAGCGGCCTTTTTACCTGACTCTAAGAATCACTTAATATATTGTTTTGTAGAACAGCGTTCTTTCGATATATTTGATGTTTATGGTATTAAGAATAATGTATCAATAAAAGGTTCAAGCTTTTTCGAGGCAGTTAAAGTTTTGGCTAGAAAATACAGTATTCCTGTAGAGGAAGAATATGAGTATTCTGCAAATGAGAAGGCACTAAATAGACAAAGAAAATTTTTAGAGAATATTCATAAGCTATCTATTCAAAAGAAAAACTTGCAAAAGGGCGTTCCATACTATAGGCAACGAAACATTAATAAAGAGAAACTTCAGACATGGAAAATTGGTTGCTTATCTCCAAACGATATTACGCCTGAATTAAATAAAGAATGTAAAAGCTTATTCGATTATAGATTACTTACAGTATTTCATAAAGAAGGTCTTGTAATTCCTATTTTGAATGAAAACAATCAATACTCTGGTCTAATTATTCGTATGTTTAATACTGAAGATAATGACCCGTATATCAAAATCTGTATTAAAGGAAGTAATTTGTTTAATATAGAGCGTGTTAGAGGACATGATACATTAACTATTGTAGAAGGGCCCTTTGATGCTATTGCTTTACATCCAAATCAAAATGTTATTGGTTGTTTAACAAATGTTATCAATGATGCTAATTTAGAGAAGATAGCAAATATAGAATTTAAGAAAATCTTTTTAGCTTTAGACCCAGATAATTTATACAAAGGAACAGCAAGAGATGGTTTTTTAAGAACAGTAGTTAGAATGAAAAATCTAGACTCTGAAATTTCTATTATCAAGATTCCTGTTATAGAGGGCGAGGCTAAACCAGACCCCGATGAGTATATGAAAACGCATACTCTAGATGATTTTAAAGACTTACCTAAACTTTCTGCTTTAAAGTATCTTATAGAGAACTATGAAAAAGGATTAATTAAAGAAAAGATTATCTATGACTTCATTGCAGGTTGTCCTAACTTAATTAGAAAAGAAGCTTACATTACGGAATGTGCAGAATCTTTAAAAATTGGTAAAAGACAGCTTACAAAATCAATAGATGATATGTCTAATTCTTCAACTTCTTTCAACATGATTCAGTATGTGCAAGAGAAAGATGCTTACGATGAATTGTTAGAGGACTTTACAGAACTCGCATGGAATAAGAATTTTGCTGGTATTCCTTCTGGTTTTCCTTTATTCGATAAAAGATTTGGTGGTTTTGAAGATACGCTCTATCTATTAGCAGGCTTTCCAGAAACGGGAAAAACAACATTTCTATTAAACTTTGTTTATAAGTTAGCAATGAATGAGGATACTCTTGTCGCCTTCTATTCATTAGATGATGGTGCTAAGAGAGCTATTCTACCTCGATTAATGAGTATCACTTCAGGATTAACCTCTAAGCAAGTAAGACAGCCTAATAGTGAGACACATGATAAGTGGTTCGACGGTATGGCTAACTTAAAGAAAATGAAAGATAATATTATTATTAAAGATGGTTCTCATATTAGAACTCTTGACGATTTAGATAATTATGTTAAGATTCACTCTACGATAGCTATGGAAAGAGGTAAGAAATTTGTAGTAGTAATTGACAATCTACATGACTTACAAGCTAGTGGAAAGCACTTAGAGGCCACACAAAATGCTCAAAGAGTTGCCTCTTATTTAAAGAGATTGCCACAGCAGATTAATTGTCCTATTATATCTACAGCAGAAGTTCCAAAGTCATCATCTGCTAAGCCTAGTGGTAAAGATATTAAAGAATCTATTGATTTGTGGTATGCCTCAAGATTCGTTGGTGGTGTTTATTCTAACTTTCATCAAGTAAAAAATATTCAAGATAGTAATTTACATTGGGTAGATGAAAATGGTGCATACAATCCTATTATGGAACTCTTTGTTTCTAAGAATCAGACGGGCGATGCTTTACATGGTTCATTATTCTTTAAGTTTAGATTTGCTAATAATACTCTTACAGAATGTAATGAGCGAGAAACAGACATTTTGAATGATGGCGGATTCTTAACTTATATGGAAGAATAGTTTAATTAATATTTAGCTTGTGGCGGAGATAGGGGCACTAAAGGGGCATACTATAAAAATCCTTGCCAAGCTAAGTTATAACAGAAAGAATATTATGCAAGAAAATGTAAAGAAGATTCTTATTAAAGCAGTTAAAAGTCCGATGATTGCTATTGTAAATATTATTAAAACTAATGATAGTGATTCTGCTAAGTTGAGAGCGATCAATCTCTATTGTATGTTTATTCTAAAAACAATTAACAAAACAATTATCAAATACGTGGAAAATGAAAAATAAACTAAACAAAAAGAATATACTTGTCATAGGCGATTTAATGCTTGATAAGTATGTTAGAGGCTCAGTATCACGCATCTCTCCAGAAGCACCTGTTCCTATATTAAATAAACAATCAGGTGAATATAAATTAGGTGGGTGTGCTAACGTGGCTAAAAATCTAACAGCTCTTGGTTCTAATGTTTGGATTATAGGAAAGATAGGTAAAGATATTGCAGGTACTCAAGTTATAAAGTTATTACAAGAAAATAAAATTAATACAAATCTATTAATAGCAGATAAAAAGGTTATCACTACAAAAAAGACAAGATATATTGCAGATAATCAACATCTATTAAGAGTTGACAGAGAACATATTTGTTTTAATAATTTTAAACTAGAGGAAGTAAAAGAAAATTTAATAAGACATGTTAAATATTTTGATGCAATAATAGTATCTGATTACAATAAAGGTATGATTAATGAAGAACTAGCAGTATTTATAGGTAAACTTGCTTTAAAAGAAGATAAGATTATCACAGTTGACACAAAGAAGAGAGATATTTCTTGCTTCTCTAATTATACATCTATCACACCAAATTTAAAAGAGCTAGAGAATATTTTTAAAACTAAGCTATATGATTATAAGGATTCATTTGAACTCGCTAAAGAGTTATTAGTAATGTTCAAGTTTAATAATGTGCTTATAACATTAAGTGAGAATGGGTTATTCTATACAGACGATATTAATAGCACTCATTTAAAAGCAGAGAAGAAAGAGATTGTAGATGTAACAGGCTGTGGTGATACCGTTATATCTACATTTACTTTAGCGTTAGCAAATGGTCTTAGCTTACATGAAAGTGCGTGTATCGCTAATGTGGCCGCAGGAATCGTAGCTTTAAAATCCGGTGCAGAAAGTTGTTCTTTAGACGAACTAAATAGTCATTTGTAGAAAGAGGGTAGAGATGAAAAAAGATTATGAGACACTATTATTTGAGCAAGATATTATTCGAGTTTTGAGAAAACATGAATTAATTTCTAGTAGATTAACGCCTTCCATAATAACAATTAATATAGATGGTGGAATGATGCCAATGATATCCATAACCTCAAAATTAAAAACTATAGAAGAAGAAAAACAGTTTGTAAAAGAAGAGGAAACATTTTATAAAGAAGAAGATTTTGAGAAAGAGTTATTTGATGAAGGGGATAAACCGGATATAGAACCGCCTGACTTTGACTTCAGAAATAGACTGTAATGAAACTATCAGCAGACATCATCAAAACAGCAGTATTATCTTATTATAGATTTAGACGACATATGCTATGTGTAGATGAGGCCTACTGTAATAATGGTAGGAGTGATGTCTTGGTTGAATCTGATAAAGGCTTCTACGACATAGAGATAAAAATTAGTAAATCTGATTTATGGCAAGGTGAGGCTAGAAAAAGAAAACATTATAATAGACGTAATACATATCTAAATGCAACATATCTAAATGCAACATACTTTATTATGTGTGTTCCAGAATCTTTATTAGAAGAAGCTAAAAAATGGGTAGACCAAACAAATTCAAAATACGGTATATTAGTTTTTAAAGAGGATAAGTGGAATAAAATGTGTGAACTGAATAATATCTATGAATTAGAGAGCTTAGTTAAAACAATACGCACACCTAAAAAATTGACAGAGCATAGGTCGACTAAGTTACACGATGTCATAGTGAAACGATTAACTTCAGCATACATTACAAAGAGACAAAAAGATTTAAAAGAAAAAATAAAACTTGACAAATAGCTGAAAGTGTGCTATACTTAGACTATGAAAGAAAAGAAAAGCGATAATGTTCTTTGTTCTAAATGTGGAAGTAAAACTCGAAAGCTAGACGACCATCTTAAAAACGGTTCTAGTAATATCTATTTTTACATATGCACAAGGTCTAGATGCAAACACTCAACATTAATCATTAAAAACACTAACGAGGTTAATAATGAAAAATAAACCAGCATGTCTTATAGAGACAAATGAAACAGTAACAATAAAGGAATCTGCTTATATTTATCATCTTGATATGAAGATGTATTTAGTTAGAGATAAGAATGATAAAGAACAGATAGTTTTAGAATCACAATTAAAGGATATAAAATGAGCGACGAATCAGTAGAGAAAATTGTAGACGATATTATAAAAAGATTACACGCAGTTCAATCAGTAACACCCCAAATACTTCATTGCGATAGTTGTCATCACGAATGGGACTCTGTATTAGGTACTGTTTGTGATTGGTGTGGAGGTAGAGGAAAATGAGCAAACAAATAAACTCTTTCATAGCAACATTTAAAGGAGAAAAATACGACCATCTCTGGGGATATGAACTTTGGATAGAGAATAACGAATTATACTGCAATAAGTTATTGATATTAAATAGAGGTTTCTCTTCCAGCTGGCACTATCACGAAAGAAAAGATGAAACATTTATTATATTACAAGGAACAGTAGAACTTGAATACGCTACTGAGACAACTGAGAACAAAAGAACTGTTTTAGGTGCAGGAGATAAATTCAGAATTAATCCTTTAACAATTCATAAATTTAAGTCATTATCTCATCAAAGTATTATTATGGAAGTTTCTCTAACAGATGACGATGATAATGTTAAATTACAACCTGCATATAAACTAGAGAGTAAATAATATGGAACACTATACAGCTTTACAGAGTATGATGATTCAAATTGCAGATGACGGCTCAGAAGATACCTTGAAATATATTGAGACAATCTCTGATGCTATCGAACGCTTCAGAAAGAGAAATCTATTTTATAGAGCATTACTAAAGATGAAAAACAAATGATATATCCAAGACAAATATTAAATACATTAAAGAAAAAAGATGTTCATAAAATTTCTAAAGTATTACACTACTATTTTAACTTAGTAGAGACAGATAGAATTTATGAGTTGATATTGCAGGTAGACTCGATTGATACAGCATTGCATTTACTTATATGTCATAAGCAAACAGAGGCAACTTTAGATTCGATTGTTTATGATTACTTACATTATGTTGACGAAAGAAAGGCTTAGATATGGAATGGATAGGAACAGAAATTTCAAAAGTAGGATTACATCTAAAATTGTCTACATGGAAACAGTTTGCAAAAGAGGGTATATTTAAAGACAACGAAGGATATGGTCATTTTGCAACAAAAACGCAAGAGTCAAATATCACAGTATTTACTCATCATGTAACAGGAAAAAGTAATCTCTATGATTATAAAACAAATACATTTACAGAAGTTAAAGTTCCTACAGTAGCAATGCCTAAGGAATTCACACATATTGTTTGGTACAATGTAAGGAAAATAAATGACAAAGAAGTATAAAGACCCTAGTAAAGCAGAGCTTGAAAGAATTATGGTTAAGGCAATTAATGACTCTGATGTTAAATATATTGTTAAGCTTATGATTTATGAATATGGTGGGATATTAGCTAAAGCAGTCAAAAAGAGATTAAAAAAATGAAAATAACACAAATATATAATATTAGAACTCACAATAAAAATACAGATAAGTTTCTTAAAGATTTATCAAAGACTTTATTTGAGCATAATGTTTTATTTCGTATGTCATTAGATAAGTACGTTGATTGGAGTGGAAGTAAATCTAATGGTTTCTTTGAAGGTGGCACAAAGAATAGAGGTATTTTAGCTTGTGCTTTTGGCAGTAAAAAGTGGTTAAGAACTCTAGTGCATGAATCTTGTCATTTTGACCAATGGAGAGAGAAGAGTAAATACTGGACTGCTTTAACTGTAGGTAGAAGTGATGCCTGCACGTTATTATTTAATTGGGTAGAGAATAAGAAGATTAAAAGAAGTAAAAACGTCATAGCTAAATATGCAGAGATAGTTCGAGATTTAGAATTAGACTGTGAAAGAAGAGCAATAGTGAAGATTAAAAAATATAATTTACCTATTGATGTTAAAAGATACTGTAAAGAAGCTGGTGCATATGTACTATTTTATAATTATATTAAAGAATATCGTAAATGGTATATCATAGGAAAAGAACCCTATAATAATGAAATGATACTCGCATTAATGCCGACTAATTTAGATTATAATTTCTCAGAGAATAGTGAGTGGTTAAATACGTTGTATAAACGCTGTGTTACGAAATAGAATACACTTATGAAAAATTTTAAAATAAGCATGTTGAAGGTCATAGAAATTTTAACTTTTATAGTAGTAGTCTCAGTTCCATTGGCTCTATGTAAAATTATAGATATACTTAATCATCTAAAGGAGAGAATTTAACTTATGTGGATACTATATGTTGCAATACTTTTGGGTTCAGTAATCTTACACGAATTGGGTCATCTTTTAGCATCACTCTACTTTAAGGTTCCTGTGAGTGCTTTCTCGATAGGCTTCGGTCCCGTATTACTACACAAGAAGATAGGTAAGATTGACTGGAGATTATCTTTATTACCATTAGGCGGTTACTGCGAGATAGAGGAGTCTTTAACTGTAATGAATAGTTTGACGAATATAGCTTATTGGAAACAATGTATTATTTTAATGGCTGGTGTTGCGATGAATCTATCAATCGCTTTTGTATGCTATCTAATTCACTATGGCTCTATTCTTAAAGGTATTTATATAGATTATTCTATGTGTGCGTATTTCTTTACAGGTGCTATTAGCTATGTTCGTGTAGAGAACTTTAACATAATATTATTCTATACAGCATTTCTAAATAGTACATTATTCGTATTTAATATGTTACCAATACCTGCACTTGATGGCGGTTATCTTTGGATACTTCCATTACGCAGAAAGATGTCTGATAGATTTTACAAGTATTTAATTGGTATCTCATTCTGGGCATTAATGATAGCTCAGGTAGCGATTATTGCAGTATGGTTTATCTCAGCGTATGGTAATAAAATACCAGTAAATATGATTCTATTATTATCAATAGACTTTGTATATATTACATTGCTCGCTAAGACTATGAATTATGTAGAGGAAAGAAGGCTAAAATGAAATTAGTTGATGAAATTAAATTAAGAGATAGTTACATTAGATTTTTACTTAAACATTTTAAAATTGAAAGTTTCTGTTTTCCAGATGGAACTCTTTATGAATCTGAAAAGAAAGTATGTTCTCATACTGGTGATGATATTTGTAATGAGGGATATGCGTGTGATGATTGCCCTAAGAATAGAATACATAAATCTGTAGCAAAAGTTAATAAAAGAAAGGCTAAGACAATTAGACGAGCCGTAAACATAGTGAGTAATCGTAAAAGAACACTACAGAGTTTATCTAGGAAAGAATTTGAGCTATTAAGAGCAAGTGGAATGCTGTGGGAGATATATCCTGATGCACCTGATGTTTATGAAAGAGTAGGCAAGACACAAGAAATCCCTCAGTTTGAGGGTACATTAGAACAACTTAGTAAGCTAGAAGAATAATAAGGAGTGAGGATATGAATAGACCTAAGAAGAAAGAACATAAAGATTATTGTGGATATTTTAGAAAATGTTTTGAAACAGAAAAACTTGCCAACATAGGTTGTACTTGTGGTGTTTCTAAATACAACCAAGCTTGTGATAAGTGGAAAAAATATCACGAACAAGAAATGGCAGAATATGCTTCCAGAACTATTTTAAAAATTGAAGAATTAAAAGCGAAGCATAAAGAAGAGCTTAAAGCAGTAATTATTAATTCAGCCGACTTTGCATTAAAAATAAAACGTATACTACACAAATTAAAGAGAAAAAGATAAATAATTACCGTACAGTAATAATGTCACAAAATATACGACTTTATGTGACATTTATGACCGAGGAGTAATAATGACAAGTAAATCAATTAATAGCGAAACATTTTTAGCAGGCGATATTGGTCTTAGCTACACAAATAGTTTTGTATCAAAAATTATTCTATTCTTTACTTCTTGGCAAACAAAGAAAGCAACATGTTCTCACTCATTCGTTTGTATTAATGATAATCGTATTGTTGAAGCTGTAGATAAAATAAGAGAAAATTCTATATCTAAATATGATAAAAAAACTTACACAAAAATTAGTGTTTATAGAATACCTTTATCAGATGAAGATAGACAAAGTTTACACGAAGGTCTTAAAAAACGCATTGGCGGTGCATATGGTTGGTTTAAGTTACCTCTTTTTGCTCTCGATGCTGTAGCTACTAAGATAACATCTTTCTTCGGAAGAAAGGCTCCCATATTCTTCTTTACAAAAACTTTTGGTATTTCTAATATTCCTGTATGCAGTCAGCTCATTGTATGGGCATTACATAAATTTACATCTTATAGACTTTTAGATCGCAATAAGACAATAGTTAATTGGAAAATTATTTCACCTGATTATTTAGAGGATTTACTTCAACTATCGCACAACTCGGCTACATTATTCTATGCAAAGTTGAGACATAACAACAGTAACTAGACAATAAATATGCTATATGTAAGAATAGCGAATCTAAGATTTTATGATATTGAGAGGACACAATGAAAAGACCTGAGAAGTGGAAAGCACCAAAAGATAGAGAGTGGAAAGACCATGATTGCAAATATGACAAAGGGTGGTGTTATGAAAAAGGACACAACCAATCCTGTGATGTTTGGGAGAAGTGGATAGAAGACAATAAAGAAGAAATGATAGATATTCATGGAATAAGACATTCTGTTATTAAGATTAAGGGAGGGGAATATGAAAGATAAGATAAGAGAGATGAAACTTAAACCATGTCCGTTTTGTGGGAAAAAAGCAAGGCTAGGAAGTCTTGGTGGTGATAAATCAAATTGGCTAATATGGTGTAAATGTGGACACGCTGTATCAGAAACAGGATGTGGCTATGGAGACACTAAAGAAGAAATCATCAAAGCATGGAACACAAGAGCCGAAGATAAGGTGAAGGCTAAGATGTTGGAGGCGTTGAGAGAAATAGATAAGCAACTATCAAAATTAATATACCCAAATTCACTTGAAAATGAAATATTAAAAAATGCTAACCAAGCAATCAAACACGCAGAGGTGTCTAATGGATAAACTTAAACCATGTCCGTTTTGTGGAGGAGAAGCAGAGGTTCTGTTAGATGAGTCGAGTGATTATAGAGAGCATTGGGAATGGTATGTTTCCTGTATAAATGATTGCCCAATGTATTTTAAATCTGAAGAAGAAGCCATCAAAGCATGGAATACAAGAACTAAGGAGAGTGAGAAATGATAGAGAAGATAAGAGAGATTCTAAAACAAATGGAAGTATCTTCCGACACTTGTGATATTGAGAAATATGTTAATTTGTTTCACCAAGCCACTCGGTTAGATGAAAGAAAGATTAATAAGATAGTCTGTAATCATTTTGGAACAAACCACGAGAGAACTTTTTATGGGATTGCAAGAGAACTTTGTGATAAACAAGATAAACTGACTAAGGAGTGAGGAAATGATAGAGAAGATAAGAGAGATAGAACTAGTATTGTGGGATTTAAAGAATAACAAAGGAGAATTACCAAGTGATAACAAAATTGCTAAAGCAGTCTATAAAATCACTCGTTTAGATGAGGGGAAGGTAGAAGAAAAAATAAGTAACTTTGAAATGTGGGCTGGATATAAGAATTTAAGAATTAAGTTATCCAAAGCAATCTGCTCTAACCAAGATAAACTGACTAAGGAGTGAGGATATGAAGAAGTCATGCAAACATATCATAGGAGAATATTGGCATAGTTGTTCAGAATTGTATTCATTTAGACATCCAGAAGAAATAGATGGATTAGGAGATGTATTAGGATATTTCAAGTATTGCTCATTATGTGGAGAGAAAATTAAGAAATCATATATAAATAAACTTTGGAAAGATTATGCAAAAAGTATTAAGGAGTGAGGATATGAAAGACACACAAGCATTTCCAAGTATATTCAGAACTACAAAAGGAGAATATATTCACGGCATGACCTTACGAGATTATTTCGCAGGGCAAACGGTTATAGGGTTAGCTGTGTCTGATGAAAATTCAGATGATACTATTGCAAAATGGGCATACAGTCTAGCAGACGCTATGCTAAAGGAGAGAGATAAGGAGCGTGAGAAATGAAACGACCTGAGAAGAAAGTATATCACGAAAATACAATGCCTAAGGAAGCAGGAGATAGAATTTATGGATTTAACAGGTGCCATGATGAACATACTCCTTATATTGAGTGGTTGAAGAAAAAGAATGAAGAAGAAATTATTAGAGCAACAGAAAAATATGCTCATAATGTTATACCTAAGTTGAATGATAAGTGGCGAAAGAGAATTGAACAGCTAAAGAAAAGGCCTAGTGTTGAGTGGCTTAGGAAGTTTTTTGAAGAATATTTTGGATGCCATGACGAAATTACAAAAGAACATCATGTAGGAAGTTTACCACAAGATTTACATGATAGACTTAATAAGGAGTAGATATATAATGAGAAAATTCGATAAATACTGGTTAGCTAATTGCAGAAGAAACAGAAAGAATGGTGCTAAGATTTGTCAAGTATGTCCATTCATAGATGAGATAGTTAAATATGAATTACCTTCTGCTCGTAAATACAGCGTAGATAGCAAGAAGAAACAATTTATTAAACAAGAGATAGATAGAGCCAAGAAAGGTCGTTTAGTTGACGCTTCGGAAGATTATTCTAAATATATTGAAATTAAAGAAGGAGAGTGAGATATGAAAGATAAGATAAGAGAGATAGTTGAAGGCTCATCTTGGTATGAAGAAGGAGAGTGGGGTGTTAGAGATGCTATAAGAGATACGCTTGTAAACGCAATCCACCAAGCCACTCGGTTAGATTCCGAGAAGGTGGAAAAACTTGTTTATTCAACGATAGGGGTTGACAGAAAAACTATGAAGTTTAGCAAAGACATCTGCTCACAACAAGACGAACTAACTAAGGAGGAGTGAGATGACTAATGAACAAAAAAGAGAATTAAGGCAATTGGTTAGAGAAGGATGCTCTTTTAAAGAAATAAGAGATTTAGTTGATTGCTCTGATTCTACAATACGAATGTATATAAAGGCTTTAAGAACTAAGGAGCGTGAGAAATAACAATGACTAAGATAGTAGCTATAAGCGACACACACGGCCTCCACCTAAACCTGAATCCTATATCTGGCGATATATTAATTCATGCAGGAGACATGAGAATTACATCAGAAGCTTCTCTATATGAAATGAATTGCTGGTTCGGTAGTTTAAACTTCAAACATGTTATCTGCATTGCCGGAAATCACGACACTTTTCTTGAAAAAATAGGTCCCGCCACGTCAAAAGAATTATTTACTAATGCTCATTACTTACATAATGAAGCAATAGAATTAATGGGAAAGACTTTCTATGGTAGCCCCTATAGTCCTATGTTCAATAATTGGTCTTTCATGTATGAAAGAGGTTCTATAGAATTAAAGAATAACTGGGAACTTGTTCCCCAGAATCTAGATTTCTTAATTACGCATTGTCCCCCTTATGGAATTTTAGATAGAAATTTACATGATGTAAGATGTGGTTGTGAAATATTGCAAAGGGAGATTACGAAGAAATCTCCGTTAGTACATATATTTGGGCACATACATTTGAGTGGTGGGCAGAGCGTTAGCGATGGCGGCAGTCAATTTTATAATGTGTCTGTGCTTAATGAAGAGTATAAATTAAGTAATAGACCTACTATACTGGAGGTTAATGATGAATGATAATATTAAGTCTTATTATAAGAGAGCTTTAGCGAGTAACGATTATAATGTAGGTAAAGGTTGGAACAGATTGATGAGTAATCTCTGTAAGAACATTATAGCATTAGATTCTACTGTGAGGTTTACTCAGGTTAAACAGAAATTTGGCGAGCTGAGAGTTTACTATCAAGAAGGTAAAATAGCAGAAAGACGAACTAAAATCGCAGATTTAGTGAGGCTTGCTGAAATGAGCAGTACAGCGATATGTGAGGAGTGCGGCAGTTTTGATTGTGTCTCTAAAGATACAGGTGTTTATGTTCAATCTCTATGTTATGAATGTAGAAAGAAGTTATTATGATAGAACAAATATTAGGTTGGGTAGGAAATATAGGATTTTTATTGGGTGCATTACTATTGACGAGAAGAAAAATCTCTGGTTGGTATTTACAGATTGTAGCTAACCTTCTCTATGTAGTACAAGCTCATAGATTAGATAACTATTCATTGTTAGTGTTATCTATTATTCTTATTTTTGTGAACATCTACGGGTGCTATAATTGGAGTAAGAATAAGCAGTAATCTTTCGAGGTTTAGTTTTAAGACATCTTCTACTATATACAATACAATCTTGCTCTAGAGTGAGATTGCTTTAATTTGTCTATACCAGATAAGAATAAACAACATTCTAGTGTCTTGTGTGGGATTCTTTATATCTAATTACAAACAATAAGACTATAAGCGATATTAACGCTATAATTTCATATATCATATTAACCTCTTCTATAAAGTAAAGTATCCTCTATAATTCCCATTTTAGCTAATAATTCATTCTTATTTCTAGATCGTTCTCGCATAACATCAAAGAATGGTAAATTACTCATAGTTTTATTGGATAGCTCTATCGTAGTTCTTAAATTAACACAATCATAAGTAATACCATATATAGTTAAACCAATAGCTTCTGAAGCAGATAAAGAAGTGCCTGTAATAGATGCTTTGTCTATTAAATTAATATCTAAATCTAACCCGTCTACTACTAAAGAACCACCAGAAACAGGTTTATAAAACTCTTTTAATATTGTAAGATAACTATTCATTAAACCAATATCATTAATTGAATCAAATAAACTTGTTGCTTTCTTAAATTCAGGGCGTCTTACAACTTCTGTTCCTCCATCATATGCTGTATTCGCAGAAACTTGAATAGGCGAATTTGTACGAACAGCATAAATAATCTCTATTTTTCTACTTTGTTTGAACGCATCATCTTCACAATATATTTCTGAATCACCTTCTTCTGATTTAAATACTCTAGGAGATATTTCTTTATCTTCATATGTTCCATCTTCATTCTTGTAATTCTTGATTATAACTCTACAAGATTTATTCTTGTCAGTTAGTAACTTATCATTTAAAGTTTCGCCCGGTTTAAACATAAAATAATAAAACTTATGCTCTTGTCCATCTTCATCATCGTATAAGTCATCATCTGTAGTATCATAAAACCAAAATATACCGGTTCGTTCATTCTCATTAGGGTCTAACTCTCCACCTCTAGTAAAATAAGATGTAACTTTTTTTTCTGTAACTTCAAAATCTCCGGTTAAAACTACTCTACTTCTAGAACGAGAATAATCTGTAAGCGGTGCAAAAGATTCTACACAATTATCTTCAGATAAACTACCTACTGCATAAGCTTTCACCACAGAACCAGAGCTAACACCTCTAAATCTTAATCTTCCATATCTATCTATATAATATACATAATTACCAAAGAAATTTGTTGCCCACTCCAATACAGTTTTTAAAGACTGATATATCCATTTCATTGGAGGCGAATTAAAAGTCGGAAGACTCAATATTGCATTTGGAATACCAGCTACATTTAATATTTCTTTTAATACTCTATCATAAGTTTTAACAACGCCAGAACCATTATATGACGGTGGTCTATAAATATAGTGAGAAGGAGTATAAAATTGATCTAAGAAATAAACTAAATCATTACACTCGTAAGTAATTTCAGTAGTTGTCCCATTTAAACTTCTTCTTTGAGAAGTAATATAACCATAAAATACAGGCTTATCTATATTATTATCATTAAATAAATATAGGTATAATCTATCCCCTATAGTCAAAGAGGGAGTGCTATCGAAAGCTACAAGCTCTTTAATTGTTGCAGAACTTCCTTCAACACCTAATTTTACAGACTCTATGTATAAAGTATCGGAAATTGGAAATATTCCTGAATTAGAAACAATTCCCCCACCAGCGGCGATAAAACTATTATAATTTGAACCAGTTAAATAAATTGAATTAAATGGTAAATTAGAATTACCATAAGTGCTACTAAAAGCGTTCATTCCTTCCTCAGTAGAACCATTACCTGTAGAACCGCTACTACCAAAATTTTGGTTAAAATCACTCATATCAGTAGTAATTTCAAAAGGATCCGTAACAGGCTTATCATACATTCTGTCAGGTAAAACAGGGTCTAAGAAATGAATATTTTTAACATAAACTAACACGTACATTTCAATACAACCGCTTACATTGTTTGCAGAACCCCAACCTGCTGTGTCCATCACAACATTAGCGGCCTCAGCAAAAGCTAAACCTGCGACATCATTTGTAACACCCGGTAAATTAGAACTCTCTAAACTTTGATACGTTTGTTGAATCGCTTCTCCTTCGCCATCTAATGCACCATTATTGTGTTTAAAATCTACATAATTATAGCTTTGCTTAAAATCAAAAAGTGTGCTTGCCTCAGGATTAGTAGACTGATATCCTGCGTTCATATTCGTTATATTAACTAAGGAAGACATATCAATATTAGGATGAGCTTCTACACCTAAACTATTACAATTTCTTAC
>Ga0208647_1000048_pt1 | contig 57979 bp, 55 predicted proteins | sample AntAceMetag02UKA_FD_184765 | JGI IMG/M metagenome (GOLD analysis project Ga0208647, IMG submission 184765) | Saline lake microbial communities from Ace Lake, Antarctica - Antarctic Ace Lake Metagenome 02UKA (SPAdes) (version 2) | ecosystem: Environmental > Aquatic > Non-marine Saline and... | reverse complement strand
TTATTAATTATTTTATTAATTTTAAGTATATTATTTTCAGAAAAATTTAATATTAATTTTAATTCAAATAGTATTGATATTAATTTTGATAATATAAATAATGTAGAGGATGAAATGAAAGAATCTTTTGTTGTAAGAGTTATCGACGGAGATACTATTATTTTAAATATTAATGGGATTGAAGAAAAAGTTAGGTTAATTGGGATAAATACACCAGAATCTAAGAAAGTAAATAATAAAGTTGTAGAATGTTTCGGAAAAGAAGCTAGCAATAAAGCTTCTAAAATTTTATTTAAAAATAAGATTGTTTATTTTGAAAATGATCAAACTCAATCAAAAAGAGATATTTATGGCAGGTTATTAGGTTATATATTTTTAGAAAATGGTCAAAATTTTGCTGAAAAAATAATTAAAGATGGTTATGGTTATGAATATACATATAAAGGATTGGGATATAAATACCAAGATCAATTTAAAAAAGCTGAAGTTTTTGCTAGAGAGAATAAAAGTGGTTTATGAGCCGAAGGTGTTTGTAGATAAGTAATTAAATGACAAAAAAGTAATATTTGATATAATTGCTCTTATGAATTTTATAAAATTAAATAAATATAGAATCATTTCTTTCGTTATTATAATTATTACTATTTATTTAGGATATTTTTATATAGCAAAACCAGAAATTGATTCTAAAATTGAAAAAGACAAAGTTTCAGAAATTGTTTTAAAAAGCGAAGAACAAAAAACAATTTCTTTAGGTTTAGATTTAGTAGGGGGTAGTCAATTAGTTTATGATGCTGATATTTCAAATCTTCAAAAAAGTGAAGTTGATGGATCAATGAACTCTTTAAAAATTATTTTAGAAAAAAGATTAAATCCTTTCGGAACATCTGAAGTTTCAGTTGTTATAGAAAAACCATCTATTTTTGCAGACGATACAGAAAATACAAGAAGAGTTATTATTCAAATCCCTGGGGTTGCTAATCCAGAGGATGCAAAAAAAATGATTGGAAAAATACCAATTTTAGAATTTAAAATTTTAAATGAAGATGGTTTTTTTGGAGAAACTGAATTAACTGGACGATATTTAGAAGATGCTAGCTTAGCATTTAATTCTGTAAGTTCTGAGCCAATAGTTAGTTTAAATTTTACAGAAGACGGTATAAAAATATTTGGGGATCTGACAAAAGAAAATATTGGAAACACTATGGCTATATTTTTAGATGGTCAAATAATTTCTAGCCCCAGAATTAATGCTGCTATTTATTCTAATGCAATTATCGAAGGAGGTTTTACTATAGATGAAGCTAAAGAATTAGCTAATAATTTAAAATTTGGAGCTTTACCTGTTCCTATTTCAATTCTTTCATCTAATACAATATCTGCTTCATTGGGAGGGGAGGCTTTAGAATTAGGGTTAAAGGCTGCGCTTTTTGGTTTAATAATAGTTTCTCTATTTTTAATTTTATTTTATAGATTTTCAGGATTTTTAGCATCAATCGCTTTAATTTCTTATACTATTTTAACAATATCTATTTTTAAATTATTAGGTTTTGTATTTACTTCTGCTGGAATTGCGGGATTTATAATATCCATAGGAATGGCTGTTGATGCAAATATTTTGATTTTTGAAAGAATTAAAGAAGAATTAAGGTTTGGTAGAAATATTAAAGAATCAGTTAGAAATGGATTTAAAAGGGCATGATTATCAATTCGTGATGGAAATCTTTCATCAATAATAACAGCTGTAATTTTATTCTATATGACAACCGCACTTGTTAAGGGATTTGCTTTAACTTTTGGTTTAGGTGTAATAGTTTCAATGTTTTCAGCTATTATGATAACAAGAGTTTTCTTGTTGTCTTTTGTCGGTAACAATAATAAAGAATATATTAAAAAATATTTCTTTGGTAATTTTAATAAGAATAAAAAATAATATTATGATGATTTTAAAATATAAAAGAATTTTTTTAACAATTTCAACTATAACAATTTTATTAGTAATTGGAGCTATTTCTTTTTTCGGATTTAATTTTTCGGTTGATTTTAAGGGAGGGTCTATCTATGAAATACAATATCAAGAAAATACACCATTGTTGTCTGAAGTTAAAGATATCGTAAAAGAATCTGGTTTAGGGGTTTCTTCTGTTCAAATGATAGGAGATGATTCTTTTTTGATTAAAACTCCAGAGTTAAAAGATGAAAATAAAATTCAATTAGAACAAAATTTAACATTTGATCAACAATATCAATTTATAGAAAAGCAATCTAAAACAATAGGACCTGCAATTTCTTCAGAATTAGCTAGAAAGTCATTATTTGCGATACTATTTGTTTCAATAGCTATTGTATTCTTTATTGCATATACTTTTGGAAGAGTATCTAAGCCTGTTTCTTCATTTAAGTTTGGAATAGTTGCGGTAATCGCATTGATTCATGATATTTTAATCCCAACAGGTATTTTTGTAACTCTAGGGTATTTTTTTGTAAGTTATCAAATTGATGTTTTATTTGTAACAGCTATTCTTGCGATTCTAGGTTTTTCAGTAAATGATACAATTGTTGTCTTTGATAGAATTAGAGAAAATTTAGCAAAGGCTTTAGAAAAAAAAGAAAAAGTATCTGGGGATAATTTTGAAAAAATTGTTGGAAAATCTTTAAATCAAACAATAGTTAGATCAGTAAATACTTCCTTAACAACTTTAATTATTTTATTATTTTTATTTTTTATCGGGAGTGAAGCTACAAAATCATTTTCATTAGTTTTAATAATTGGGGTATTAGCTGGAACATATTCATCTATTTTCATAGCCTCACCATTATTAGTTTATATTGAAAAATATCAAAAAGAAAAAATAGTAAAAGCAAAAAAAGTAGCGAGAAGGGAAGATGACGGAACTATAGATCCATCAGATATTACTATTTAATCTTATAAAGATTAATTTATTTACTTGATATAAGTAAATTAATGTTTTATAATCTATTTATGAAATTTAATAAAAAAAAGCTTATTATTGCTTTTTTCTTGATTATTATCACACTTCTTTCTTTTAATTTTTTAAAGAAAGACGAAGTGAAAAACAAAGAAGAAATTAATAAAATTGAAGAGTTAGAAAATGAAAATATTGAAAATATTTTTAATTTAAAATTAGAAAAAGAATCTATAAAAATTTACGGTAGAGCTTTTTCTGAATCAGAAGTAGACGTATTTGTAGAGATTCCTGCAAAATTAAAAAATGTATATGCTAGGGTTGGCGACAGTATTAATGAGGGAGATTTAGTTTTAAAATTAGATGATTCCGTAGAACAAAATAATTTAAATCAAGCTATTTTATCCTACAATTCCTCAAAAGCTCAATTAGATAAGGTTTTAGCTGACCCAAGAGGAGAGGATTTAGATATTTATTCAGATAATATTTCTTCTAATAAGGCAAATCTAGAAAAAACAAAATCAGATATTAATAAAGAAATAGAAAATTTAAAAATATTTTTAGATGAATTATTAAGAAATGATATAGATAAATATTTTGATCATGTCGACACTTATCCCGTTTTTACTTTTAGAATAGGATCTAATATTCAAGAATCAAAGTTAGAAAATGAAAGAAATGAAATAAGTATTAAAATGAAAGAATATTTAACCTATTCTTTTATGAATGATGAGGATAAATTAAATAAATCTATTCTTTTAATAAGTTCTTTTTCTAATTTAACTAAATCTCTTGTCAATTCAACTCAGGATTTATTAGGATTTTCAGATTTTGATTTAGAAACTAAAGAAGTAGAAAGTATTTTAATTAAAAGTTATGTTGATGCTAAATATTCTTTATTTAAAAATTTAGAGACTACTTTTATTGCTCAAAATAATAACTTGAATAGTTCAGAAAAAAACTATGATAAATTAACATCAGGGGCTACTTTTGAAGATATAAATATTTCAAATTCTCAACTTAACTTAGCTTCTAATTCTATAGGTTCAGCAAGAATTGCTTTATCTAAAAAAAATATAGTAGCTCCAATTTCTGGAAAAATAACAAAAATAAATAGAAATATTGGCCAATTATTAAATTCTTCAGTTCTAGCTTTTTCAATATCAAATCCTGGTAATTTAAGAATAGAAGTGGGAGTTCCTTATGAATATCTTAATGATATCTATATAGGTAAGGAAGTTTTAGTTTCAAAAAAATATAAAGGTATTATTTCTAGAATTTCTCCAGTTATAAATACAGATAATGGAATGATAGATATTGAAATAAATTTTATTGCCAAGGATGATTTAAAAATATTATCTGGGCAAATTGTTGAGATAGCATTTGAAAAAAGTGATGAAAGAGAAGATAATATATTATTGCCAATCTCTTCATTATTTGAAGATGATGGAAAATATTTTATTTTAGTTTTAAATAATGAAAAAGAATCTTCAAGAAGAGAAGTTGAATTTATTGATTTTAAAGGTGACAATATTATAGTTAAAAATAATTTTTCTGATAATTTAGAAATTATCTTAAATATTACGGGAATAGTTGAGGGTGAAAAAAATTAAATAAAAATATGTTTTTAAAAATATGGGAAGATTTTATAAATAGAAAAGTTTTTAGTTACTTTATTTTAACATTGATTTGTATTTTTGGTTTAATTTCCATAAATGCCTTACCAAAAGAATCTTCCCCGGAAGTTCAAATACCTGTAGCTATTATCCAAACATTTTTTTTAGGTGCAGCTCCAGATGAAGTTGAAAGTCAAGTAACTAGCGAAATAGAAGATGCAATAGATGGGATTTTAGGAATTTCTGAGATAACCTCTTCTTCTTCTTCTGATATTTCAAGTATTATTATTCAATTTGATCAAGATGAAAATATTGATGAAAAGATTGATGAAATTAAATCGGAAGTTGATAAGATAAAAGTTAATTTTTCTAATGATATTTCAGATCCTGTAATTACTGATATAAAAATATCAGAACAACCTATTTTTACTTTTTCAATTTCTTCCAATAAAACAGATTTTGAATTGCAAATGTTAGCAAGTGATCTAGAAGATCATATAAGTAATATTAAAGGAGTTTCAAAAGTGTTTTATAATGGATTGTCAGAAAAAGAAATTTCTATTTTAGTTAATCCTGAAAAACTAGATAGATATAATCTTACATTAGATAATTTATCTACAATAATCAGAAGCTCAGATAATAAAACTCCAATTGGGGGTATTGAAATTAAAAATCAAAATTATAGTTTGAATATAAATAATAGTTTAAAGACAATAGATGATATTAGAAATATTCCCATAAAGATTTCTGATAGCGTTATTTATTTAAAAGACGTTGCTAATATTTCGTTAAATTTTAAAAAAAATGATGTTTTATCAAAAATATATTTTTCTGATTCTAAGGAAAATAAATCATTAATTTTTTATGTTACAAAAGAAAAGGGTTATAATTTAATGGATTTAACAGATAATTTAAAATCTGAATTAGAAAAAGAAGGTTTAAAGGGTGGAATTTTAGACGGAATAAAATATCAAATTACTTTAGATCTTGGAAGTGATTCAAAAAAAGAATTATTTAATTTAACGAAAAATGGTTTCACTGCTATATTTTTAGTATTTTTAGTATTATATTTTGTTTTAGGTTTAGGTAATTCTTTTATAGCGGCAATTGGTATACCTATTACATTTTTATTATCATTTATTTTCTTCTACATTATAGGAAATACTTTGAATTTCATATCTATGTTTTCAATGATTCTAGCGATCGGTATTTTAGTTGATTCTGATATCGTTATTACTGAGGGTATAGCAAAGAGGAAAGAAGATGGCTTATCTGAAGAAGAAGCATCTAGGTCAGCTGTTATTGATTTATCTGGACCCATGGTGGCTGGAACCGCTACAACGGTTGCTGTATTCCTTCCTCTATTTTTTCTATCTGGAATTACTGGAGATTTTATTTCTGCAATTCCATTCACTATAGTTTTTATTTTAATTTCCTCACAATTTGTTTCTGTTTTTATAGTTCCTCTTTTACACGGGATTAGATTTAAATTTAAATCTAAATTTATAAATAGAATTTCTAATCCCCTAGGTTTTAAAGAAAAAAAAGAAAATATAAAAAATAAAATAATTAACAATAATTTTTATAAAAAATTTAGTTTCAAAAAATTTGAAAATAAATATCAAGAAGTTTTATTATATTTTTTTGCAAAAAACAAAAGAGTGAAATATTTCTTTATTTCCATAATAATTATATTTATTATAACTCTTATTATTCCTGCATCTGGTATTTTAAAATCAACATTTTTTCCAGAGGGAGATGTTCCATATATCTATATGGACATAGAAGGAGAAAGAGGTTCTTCTTTAGGTGATACAAATTTGATAATCGATGATGTTAGTTTAGTTATTAAAAAATATGATTTTTACGATTCTGTTATTTTAACAGCTGGTAAATCATCAGATTTTAATCCTAACGGTTCACAAATCGATAAAAGATTTGGAAATATTCTTATTAATTTAAAAGGAGAATTTGAATCAGAAGGTAAAGTTATTTTAAATGATTTAAGAAATGATATTGAAAAAGAAGGTCTTACTAAATTTGTTTTAGTATCTTCTCCTGAAAGTGGACCCCCTTCAGGTGCTCCTATAGATTTTAAAGTTTTGATTAATGATGAAAAATTATTAAAAGAAGCATCTCTTTTAGCAGAAAAAATATTAAATGAAATTAATGGAGTTATTAATATAAAATCTGATTTAGAAAAAAATAACACTGGGATATATCTAAATATAGATAGAAGTAAAGCTGCTTTCTTTGATGTACCTATTTCTAAAATTACATCAACTATTGCAATGTCTATAAAAGGAATTAAACTTTTAGAATTAAAAAATATTAATGAAACTTTAGAAGTTTATTTAAAATATGATTTAAGAAATAATGGCGAGGTTATAGGTTTAGAAAAAATAAACGTTGATGATTTAAAAAACATTAAAATAAAAAATAATAAAAATAAATATATTTATTTATCTTCGATTGTTGAAATCACTCCAAAATCAGTAGAATCTAATATTAATCATTTTAATAAAATTAGATCAATATCAATAAAAGCGGAAACTTCAGATGATGTTAATTTGAAAGAAGTTATAAGTTTATTTAATGAAAAATTTGAAGAAGAAGATGAAACAGGGGCTGTTATAAAATTTGGTGGTAGTTTCGCAGAACAAGAACAATCATTCGGTGAAACAGGAATGGCTTTTATGGGAGGTTTAGCTTTAATGTTTGGAATATTAATATTTTTATTTAATTCAATCAGATTACCTATAATTGTTGAATCAGTTATTCCATTAGCTTTTTCTGGAGTAGTATTCGGATTATTATTAACTGGAAATGATTTGTCTTTTCCGGCTATTTTAGGTTTTATTTCTCTTTCTGGAATTATAGTTAATAATTCAATTTTATTAATTTATTCTTTTGAAACGGAAAGAAAAAAAATGAATTACTATGAAGTTAAATACAGAATAGATGAAATTATAGTAAAAGGAACCAAAGATCGATTTAGACCTATTATTTTAACTACAATAACCACAATATTTGGTATTATGCCTTTAATATTTTCTTCTGCCATCTGAGCTCCAATCGCTTATTCTATAATCTTTGGTTTATTATTTGCTACAATTATTACTTTAATTTTTATACCATTATTATATAGAAAATATTATCCAAAAAAATAAACTAATTTTTTTGTTTAAAATAAATTTTAAGATTTTTATTTTATTCTAGAACTTTTAGATTATCTAATAAAAAATTATAATCATCGCTATCATCTTTCTTTTTTAAAGTTCCTTTAAATTTATATATTTCATTAATTTTTAATTTATCAGATAGTTCTTTATAAGTTTTTGGAAATATAACAAGCTCTAAAGAATCAGTTAGATCTGAAATTTTTGCAAAAGCCATCTTGTCTCCTTTTTTTGTGTTAATTTCTTTTAATTCATCAATTACTCCAGCAATTACACGATTACCAACTAAATTCATTCTCTTTATTGAAGATATATTTTTTCCAGGTCTTTCAATCTTTTCTCTCCATTTTTCTAATGGGTGAGATGATATGTAAATTCCTAATAATTCTCTTTCTCAAAAGAGTTGATCTTTATCTGACATTGGAAGTTTATATTCTAATTCTTCACTTTTTCCTGTCTTTATTTTGATTATTTTTCCATCAGACGGAATTAATTTCAAATGATTAATATTTAAATTACTAAATAAATCTTCTTGAGAAGAATCTGTAGTTCTACTTTCTTTTACATATTCTAAAAGTTCATTTATATTTCCTAATATTAAATTTCTATCAACAAGTGAATCAAATGCCCCAGATAAAGCTAAAGCTTCTAAGGATCTTTTTGAAAGATCTTTATGATGAGAATTTCTTTCTATAAAATCTTCAAGACTCTTATAATTACCATTTTGCTTTCTTTCCTCTACAATAGTATCTGCAATAGTTTCACCTAAATTCTTGATAGTCTTTAATCCAAATCGTATTTGGTCTTTTTCATTTGAATCAGTTGCTTTAATAACACCAAAATCTTTAAATGATAAATTAATATCTGGCTGCAAAACGGGTAATTTCATTTTTTTACATTCATCTACAAAGGTTGCAATTTTATCATTATCTCCGGCTTCTGAAGTTAAAAGGGCAGACATATACTCAGAAGGATAATTAGCCTTTAAATAAGATGTTTGATAGGCTATTCTTCCATAAGAAGCTGAATGGGCTTTATTAAAACCATATTGAGCAAATATTGTAATTTCATCTCAAAGTTTATTTAAAACATCTTTATCCATTCCTTTTTTTAAAGCTCCTTTTTTAAATTTTTCTTCTTGTTCTGCCATTAGTTCAGGAATTTTTTTACCCATAGCCTTTCTAAACATATCAGCTTCAAGTCAAGAATAACCAGCTAATTCAATAGCGATCATCATCACATCATCTTGATAGATCATAAGACCAAGAGAATCTTTTAAAAATACTTCCATTCTTGGATCTTTGTATTTTATTAAATTAGGATCGCTTTTTCTTTCAATATATTCTGGAATAAAATTCATGGCACCAGGACGGTATAAAGCAACCATTGCATTAATATCATGAATAGTTTCAGGGTGAAGTTCTTTAAGTCACTTAGTCATTCCTTCAGACGCAAGTTGAAAACATCCTTTAGTGAACCCAGCCGAAAGCATTTTAAAAGTTTTTTTGTCATCCAATGGTATTTTTTGAATATCTAAATCTAAACCATGAATTTTTTTAATTCTTTTTAAAGCTTCTGCAATAGTTGTTAAAATATTAATACCAAGAAAATCAAATTTAATTAAACCAGCATCTTCAACTGCATGCATTTCATATTGAGTAATCATTTTACCTGATTTAGTATCAATTTGTATTGGGGTAAAATCTGTTAATTCTGTTGGGGCGATTACCACTCCTGCAGCATGAACAGAAATATGACGAGCAGATCCTTCAAGAGTTAATGCCATATCAAATACTTTTTTGGCATCTTTATCTGTATCATATAATTTTTTTAATTCTTTTTCACTTTTTAAAGCTTTACTTAAAGATGAAAACATTGGAATTAATTTAGATATCTTATCTCCTAATTGATAGTCAAATCCCATAGCTCTAGCAGAATCCTTAATTGAACCACGGGCCGCCATAGTACCAAAAGTACCAATTTGAGCTACTTTATCATTACCATATTTTTCTCTAGCATATGCGAGCATTTCATCACGTCCATCTGAAGCAAAGTCCATATCAATATCTGGCGCAGAAGGTCTTTCTGGATTAAGAAAACGCTCAAAGGGTAGTTTATACTCAAAGGGATTTAAGTGGGTAATTCCGGTTGAATAAGTAGTTAAAGAACCTGCAACAGAACCTCTAATACTTGTTAAAATATTTTTATTTTTAGCTTCACGAAGAAAATCTGCAACAATTAAAAAGTATACAGAAAATCCTTTATCTGCAATAATTTTTAATTCATAATTTAATCTATCGATATATTCCTGTTTTTTATCTAAAGATTTTTCCTTTAAGCCATTAAAAGCTCATTCTCTTAATCTGTCATCGAAATTTTTATCTGTTTCTTCTAATTTTGGAAATGTTCAATTTCCTAATTCTAAAGTAACATTACATTTTTCTTCAATTTCTTTAGTGTTTTTTATAGCCTTAGGAATTTTTGAAAAAATTTTAATAATTTCTTTCTCAGTCTTATAAGAAAAATCATCCAACTCATTATGATAACCACCACCAGATCTAACGGCCCCAATATCAGTTAAAGTATCACGAGCTTTTTTTTGTTCTTTCTCTAAATAATAAAAATCTGAAGTTGCAACTAATTTTGATTTTTTTTCATTTGCAAAATCTATAATTTTTTTTTGTAATTTCATTTGCCCATCAATTTCAGGGTGATCTATAATTTCAAAATATAAATCATCTTTAAAAATTTCAGAATAAAAATTAAAAACTTCGGAGGCTTTTTCAGTATTATTTAATCTTAAATGAGAAGATGCTTCTCCAGAAAATTGAGGAAAAATAGCAACTAACCCTTCAGAATATTTTTTAATTAACTCTCTATCAATTCTTGGTTTATAATAATACCCATCAATAAAGGCTTGAGAGCTTAATCTCATTAAATTTTTATAACCAATTTTATTTTTAGCAAGTAAAACTAAACGATATCTAACATTATCAATTCTTGCCTGCTTATCTTTTCTGCTTCTAATTGCAACATAAAAATCAACTCCAATAATAGGTTTAATATCTTTTTTTAAAGCTTTTTTATAAAACTCAATTATTCCATACATCGTCCCATCATCAGTAAGGGCTATAGATGTAGCCTTATCATTAGAGGCTTTATTTAAAATATCATCAATTTTAGGAAGAGCATTTAACAGTGAGTAATGTGAATGAGAATGTAGATGAGTAAATTTTGACATAAGTTTATTATATCAAAGAATGGGGAAAAGTTAAAAATTATCTTTAAAATATGTTAAAATACTCTTTAATTATATGGAAAACTTTTTTCAAATATTTTTAGATCCCTCTAATCAAGTTTACCAAATTTTAATCGCTGTATTTTTAGGAGTTTTTGTTGGGCTTAGAAGAGAAATGTTTTTTAATAAAGAAAAAGTTGTTGGATTAATGGGAATCAGGACACTTCCTTTATTTACTCTTCTTGGAACTATTTCTACTTTTTTTGATCAATTCATTTATCTTCCTGTAATATTTTTTATTGGAATATTGTTTTTTGTTTTAATCGCTTATTATAATGGTGTTTTTAATTTAAAGAGATATGGTTTAACATCAGAAGTATTAGGTTTAACAATGTTTTGAGTAGGAGTTCTGGTTGGATATCAAGAAATATTTATTGGAATATTTTTAACTGTAATATTAAGTATCTTTGCAGCATATAAAGATGAATTCCACTCTTTTGCTAAAAAATTTTCTTTAAAAGAATGGTCTGGTTCTTTGCAATTAATAATAGTAACTGCTTTAATATTGCCAATACTACCCAAAGAAGCAATTGATCCTTTTGGAATTTTTGTTCCTTTTGATTTATGGTTATTAGTTATTTTAATATCAGGAATCGGATTTATTGGTTATTTTTTAAAGAAGTATTTTGGTGGAAAAAAATCAATTTTAACTACTTCTGTTTTAGGGGCAATGGTTTCTAGTACAGCAACAACAATAGCACTAGCTCACAAAAGTAATGATATAAAAAGAAATAACCTACTAGCAGCTGGTGTTATGATTTCTATTTTAGTAATGCAAATTAGAATAATAATTGAAATTTTAATAGTTTCTAGTGAATTTTATTTAATGTTTATTTTGCCATTAATAGTAATGTCTCTAGTTACTTTATTTTTTATAGCTTATTTTTATAAAAAAGATAAAAATAAATATAAAGAAATTATTAAAGAAAATGAAGAAGAAGCGGAAGAACGTAGTCCATTTGAAATAATTCCATCATTAAAATTTGCAGTAATTTTTACCATTGTTCTTTTTTCTGTTTATTTTGGTAGATATTATTTGGAGGATTTCGGGGCATATATTGTTACAATAATTGCATCAATGGTTGACGCAGATGCTATAGTGTTGTCAATTTTTAAATCATTTGAATCTAGTTGTGTAGAAAATAGTTTCATATCTAATATTATTTTAATTGCTGTTGTTGTTAATACATTAGTTAAAATTTTATATGTTTATCTAATAGGAAACAGAAAATTTTTCAAAAAAGTTTCTTCTGCTATTGCAGTAGTTTCTTTTGTTGGGATGATTTTCTTTTTAATAAATTAATATAAATATGGAACAAATAAATAATAATACTCCAATAGAAAACATAAATACTTCAGAAACAGAATTGTTTATAGGAAAAACAAAGGAAGAAAGTATGCAGATTTTAAAAGAGTCTAAAAAAAGTTTTTGAAAAAAAATGAAATATTTTTATTATTCAATTTTAAGAACTAAAGAAGCTAGAAAAGTATTTATGAAAGCATTAGGAGACCAAGAACTTAATCCTGAGAAATAATCTGTGTTAAAATAATAAATAATGGATCAAGAAACAGTTTTAGATATTTTAAAAATGGGTAAAAATGTTTTTTTGACCGGTTCTGCCGGTACTGGAAAAACATATATTTTAAATAAATTTATAAATTATTTAAAATCTCATGAAATAAATCCTGCCATAGTTGCCCCTACTGGGATTGCAGCTTCTCATTTAAATGGAATGACAATTCATTCATTTTTTGGATTAGGGATTCGTGACAATGTTGATGAATATTATATTGATTCATTGATTCAAAAAAAATATTTAAATCAAAGACTTAGTAAATTAAAAGTTCTATTGATAGATGAAGTCTCAATGGTTTCTCCTGAAATTTTTTCCTCCATAGATAGAATACTAAAAGCTTTTAAATTTTCAAATGAACCTTTTGGCGGAGTACAGGTTGTAGTTTCTGGTGATTTTTTTCAATTACCTCCAATATCTAAAATAAAAAAGAAAAAAAGATTTGCTTGGCAATCTGATATTTGAAAAGAATCAAATTTTTCTACCTGTTATTTAGAAAAAAAATTTAGACAAGAAGATGATAAGTTAATAAAAATTTTAGATGATATTCGATCAGGAGAAATCTCAGAAGAAAGCCACAAGCTTTTAAAAGAAGCTTATAATAAAAAATTAAATAATTCTTTTAGACCAACAAAATTATATACTCATAATATAGATGTTGATCAAATTAATAAAAAAGAATTAGAAAACTTAAATCAGAAGTCTAGATTTTTTAGTGCAAGTGCTAAAGGTAGTAAAAAAAATATTGAAAAAATATTTAAATCATCTTTAGTGTTAGAAGAAATTATTTTAAAAAAAGAAGCTGTTGTTTTATTTATAAAAAATAATTACGAAAAAGGATATATTAATGGAACAACTGGTAAAGTTATAGATTTTGCAGAAAATGGTGATCCGATTGTGGAGATATTCTCTGGTAGAAAAATAAATGTAGTAAAAGAAGATTGATCTTTTGAAAATGAAGATGGAAAAATTCTAGCTACTGTTTCACAAATACCACTTAGATTAGCTTGAGCTATTACGGTGCACAAGTCTCAAGGAATGACTTTGGAATATGCAGAAATTGATTTATCTAAGACTTTCGAAACAGGGCAGGGTTACGTGGCTCTTTCAAGGGTAAAAAGCACAGAAGGATTAAGTTTAATAGGTTTAAATAAAAAAGCATTAGAAGTAGATCCTTTAATTTTATTTGTAGATGAAAAAATGAAAACATCATCATTAAAATACCAAAAGGAAATGGAATCTTTTTCAGATAAACAAAAAGAAGAATATTTTACTAACTACTTAGATAAGATCGGAGGAAGTTTGGAAGAAATAGAAATAGAAGATGATATTAGTTTTGACGAATATATCCCAAATAAAACAACATATGAAAAAACAGCAGAATTAATTGACGAATTTGATACTTTAAATGAAATTGCAGAAGAAAGAGGTTTGGCTTTAAATACAATTTTAAAACATATTGATATTTTAAATAAGAGTGAAGAATTTGATTTATCTAAATTTAAACCACATAAAAAAATATTAGAATTAGTTAGAGACGCAGTGGGATCATTAAAAGATGATGATGAAAATTTTGCAGAAAATGGAGAGATGAAATTGAAATCTATATATATGTATTTAGAAGAAAAAGTTGATTATAATAATATTAAAGTATCATTGTTATTTTTATAAGAAGACTCTATTGTTTGCTTATATGTAAATATATTTTATAATATTTATTATATGAATATTGAAAAAATTAAACCTATTTATAAAAAAAGTATTTTATCTATTTCTTTAGTGTCAATAATAATCTTATTAGCTGGTTGTGAGGAAAAACCTAAGGAAAAAATTGTTTATATTGAAGTTCCAGTTATAACAAATCAAGAGTGAAGCTATAAAGAAAATGCTGAAATTAAAAAAGGAGAATCTTTAAAAAAATTTAGCCCACCTGAAAATTCACTTTTTAATTTATCTAGAGATGATTTTAAAAAAGCATTAGAAGGAGGGGTGAATAGTTTTACAGAAAAAGTTAATTGAGGAATTGAAGATTCTGTATACGCAATAAAAAGAATTTCCAAAGAAATAGTTTTGAAAAATATAGTAGACTATGGAATAGATAAAAAAACAAAAGAAATTTGAATAAATGTTAAAGAAAATAATACTATTAAAAGGTATGTAATTGTTGTTGAAGATGGTCATGAAAAAGTATTAAGTTTTTTAGAAAGAATTACTAAATAAAAAACTTCCCATTTCGTCTTCATTAGCTATGGCAACGCGATCTATGATATAAAAAACTAAAAAAATTATATTATTTATTAATTTTACTATAATATTTTTTATTATTATTTTATGTTATGTTACAATATTGAACTGAAATGATAAAAACTTTTAATTTTAAAATAGAAAAAAAATTAGAAAAAGATGGAAAGAAATTCCTAGGAAGAGTTGGCTCTTTTTCAACTCCTCACGGTGATATAGAAACTCCTTCTTTTGCTGCAGTCGGAACAAAAGCAACTATTAAAGGATTAACTATAGATCAAGTAAAAGAAATAAACCCTGAAGTATTTTTAGCAAATACTTATCATTTGTATTTTAATCCTGGAGAAAAAATAGTAAAAAAAGCTGGTGGATTACATCAATTTTCACAATGGAAAGGACCTATTATGACAGATTCGGGAGGATTTCAAGCTTTTTCTCTGGGGGCTGCTTTTGGCGAGAATATTTCAAAAATAGCTAAATCTGATTCTGATTTTTCCCAAACAGCTCTAAATAAAACAAAAGGAGGGGATTGCCCAAGTTGTTTAGTTGGAGTTGATAAAAAATTAGCTAAAATAACGGAAGATGGAGTTGAATTTCGTTCTTATAAAGATGGATCCAAGCATCTTTTTACCCCAGAAAAATCAATGCAAATACAACATGATTTAGGGGCTGATATTTTATTCGCTTTTGATGAATGTACATCACCACAAGCAACTTATGAATATCAAAGAGAAGCTATGGATAGAACTCATAGATGAGCTATTCGTTCTTTAGATGAACATAAAAAACTAGAAAATAATAAAACAAATCAAAATCCTCAAGCTTTATTTGGTATTGTTCAGGGTGGTAGATATGAAGATTTAAGAAAAGAATCAGCTAAGTTTATTGGTAATTTAGATTTTGAAGGTTTTGGGATAGGGGGTTCTTTTGATAAAGATGATATGGATAAAGCCGTTGGTATTGTAAATAAATTTTTACCAGAAAATAAACCAAGACATTTATTAGGTATTGGTGAACCAATTGATTTTTTTATGGGAATTGAAAATGGGGTAGATTTTTTTGATTGTGTTGCTCCAACTAGAATGGCTCGTCATGGAGGGATTCACACAAAAAAAGGAAGAATTAATATTAAAAATGCTCAATTTAAAGATCAGTTTGAACCGATAGAAGAAGATTGTGAATGTTATACTTGTAAAAATTACACGAAAGCTTATATAAATCATTTACAGAGAGAAAAGGAATTACTTGGTGGAACTTTAGCGACTATTCATAATTTATATTTTGTTGTAAATTTAGTTAAAAAAATTAGGCAATCAATCTTAGATGATAATTTTTTTAAATTTAAAGAAAAATTTTTAAATAGTTATTATAAAAAGTAAGAAAAAATGAAAGAAAATTGTTTTAATTTTGTATAATATAGTGTAAAATAATAAAATGATTATGATTAAAAATAAAAAATGAGTTTTGGGGTTAAGTTTAGCTTTTTTAGCTTTAAGTAGCAGTATTATAGCTGCACCTTTAGCATTAACTATAACAAACCAATCTATAACTGAAAAAAAGGTTGAAACTATGTGTCCAATGGATGCAAAAAAATGCGAAGATGGTAGTTTTGTTGGAAGAATGGGTGAGAATTGCGATTTTAAAGAATGTCCAGAAATGATAAATCTTATTCCATCAAAAAAAGAAGGGCCTGTTGTTTGTACAATGGAATATTTTCCTGTATGTGGACAAACGAAAGAATCTTGTTTATCTGAAACTGAATGCTATTCAAATTTTGAAGAAAAAACTTATTCAAATTCTTGTGTAGCTAAAAGTAACCTTGCTGAGATTTTACATGAAGGGCCTTGTCTCGAAAAAGAAGATTATAAAGAACATGAGTTTGTTAGAATTACCCCAGAAACATTATTATTATCAAAAGTTCCTTTATCAGAAAACACAATAGAAAAACAATTAAATGCTGCAGCTAAAGTAAAAGAAATTGTTAATCTAATTCAAAAAACCAAAACAGAAGAAGAAAGAAATGAGATTTTTCAAAAAGAAATAATTCCTTTGATTAATAAAAACAGAGAAATGCTTATGGTAAGTAAGAAATCTAAGGTAGAAAATAATCAGAAAATTATTTCAGAAAAATCAAAAGAAGTTTTTGATAAATTTGATTATTTTATTGAACAATCTCAAAGTACATATGATAAAGTAGAAATGACTATTGCTATTCTTGAAAATAAAGAATTAGCTACAGAAAGCATTAATCAAAACTTTTTAGAGATGACTAATTTCTTAAATGATGCTAAAGAATATAAAACAACAGCTTGGATTAATTTCAATATGATTGTACTTTTAGAAAATAAAGAAGATGTAGAGAATGCAGTAAAAGATGCTAAGGAAAATTTAATGCTATCGAAAGAATCAATCAAAGGCGTTTTGGAAAGTAGTAAGTTAATTATTAATGAAATAAAAATTTTAATTAAAAAATAAAAATGCAAGAATATAAACAAGAAAAAGAATATGGACCAATAATTGCTATAATCGTAATTTTAGTAGTATTATCTTTTTCTGCTTATTTAGTATTTAATTCTGCTTTTAAAAACACCGGTGGTGAACAAATTTTAATAAATAAAGATAATACTGAAATTTATATCAGTAAAGATGATCAAGAATTAAATTTAAGTGAAGTTGATATAGAAGAAATTTATGATAGATTAAATGAATTAGATATTGATATTGATGATGTATTAAAAGAATTAGATATTTAAAAAAGCGCAATTTATGCGTTTTTTTTATTTATTTATTTAAAAATTAACCTTTTCTTCTCTCAGAATATTCACCAGTATCTGTATTTATAACTACAATATCACCAATTCCTACAAAAAGAGGGGCTTGTAATTCTAAACCATTCTCCATAGTTATTAGTTTGGTTGCACCAGATGAAGTATTACCTCTAACAGCATCAGGGGCCTCCTTAACGGCCAATTCAACCTTTATAGGTATATCTAATCCTATAAGTTCCTCATCATAATATAAACCAGTTACTGTATCATTTTGTTTTAAATATTTTATTTGATTTTCTATTTCTTCAAAATCTAAAAAAAATCTATTTTTTGGATCATTTGCTACACAAAATCAAACCTCTAAATCTTTTTGATATAAATATTTCAATTCATTTCTTTCAACAATAGCTTCTTCTGCCTTATCGGATGCATGAAAAGTTATATTTAGGCTTTTTCCTGAAATTAATGATTTAATTTTAGTTTGGTTATGGGGTTTATTTCTATTTTTTTTAGCAATAGAATTTGTCATAACTTTATAAGGTTCATTATTATAAGCAATAATTTTTCCTTTTTTTATTTGATTATAATTTAACATATAAACATTTTAACATAAGTAAGTTAAAATATGTTAAAATAATAAATATATGTTGAAAACTTGTCCTATTTCAAATACTTTAATTGATGAAAACGTCGTTAGATTAAACGGTTTTTTTACAATTTTAGTTTTAATCGCAACTTTTTTTTATTTACCAATATTTTATTTTATATCCATAGATTTTTTAATAAGATCTGTAAAAGTTAAATACAGCCCAAGTGTCTTTGTATCTAAAAATATAATAAATTTTTTTAAAATTAAAGCTATTCCTATTGATTTTGCTCCTAAAAAATTTGCAGTAAGAATGGGTTTTACGATAACTTTAGTATTACTTTTATTAAATCATTTTAATTATATTTTCTTCTTCGATGCTCTTTTAATATTTTTCATATTAGCAGTTGTAGGGGAGACTTTTTTCAGGTTTTGTTTGGGGTGTAAAATTTATTCATTAATTAATACTATAAAAAGCAAATAATATGGAAATAATAAAAATAATAGAAAAAATAATAGAAAATTCTCTGAAGGAATTAAAAATAGAATTACCCGAAAATAACAAAATAGAAATTACTCATCCAGATATTTTAAAACATGGAGATTATACAACCAATGTAGCTCTTGTTTTGTCTAGAATTATGAGTAAAAATCCCAGAGATATAGCTGAAGATATAATAAAAAATATTAAAGATGAAAATATTGAAAAAGTTGAAATAGCAGGTGCTGGATTTATTAATTTTTATCTTTCTAAAGATTTTTATTTAAATAATTTAATAAATAAAGAAATTGTTAAAAAAAAAGAAACTAATAAATTTTTAGTTGAACATTCATCTCCTAATTTATTTAAACCATTTCATATAGGTCATTTGGTTAATAATGCCATAGGCCAATCTTTGGGTAATATTATAGAAACTTTTGGAAATAATGTCACATGACTTTCTTTTCCTTCAGATGTTTCTCCTGGTATCGCAAAAACCGTTTGAGGTATAAAAGATAAAAATATTCAAAATAAATTAGATTTAAAAAAAATAGGTGAAGCTTATGCTTGAGGGGTTAAAAATTATGATGAAAATGATGATTTAAAAATAGAAATAAATGAAATTAATAAAAAAATTTATAATAATTTAGAAGAAATAATTAGCGATGATTGTGGAAAAATAGAAGATGAAGATTTAAAAATTTATATTGATGGAAGAAAAATTTCTGAAGATTATTTTAAAAAATTAACTAAAAAGCTAGGATCAAAATTTGATAAATTTATATATGAGTCAGAAGCTGAAATTGTTGGAAAAAAATATATTTTTGATAATTTAGAAAAAGCATTTATTGAATCAGAAAAAGCAATAGTTTTCGAAGGAAGTAAATATGGTTTATATGATAATGTTTTTATTAATTCTGATGGCTTTGCAACTTATGCAGGTAAAGATATAGGATTATTGAAAATAAAATTTGATAATTATGATTTTGATAAATCAATCACTGTTACAGATGTTGAACAAAAACAACATTTTCAAGTTGTAAAAAAAGCAGCTGAAATTTTAAATAAAGAATGATCTGATAAATCAGAATATCTTCAACATGGGCGTCTGAAATTTGCGGGTGGTGTGAAAATTTCATCAAGATTAGGTAATGTTCCTGTAGCAGATGATTTAATAGAAAAAGTGAAACAAAATATTTTAGAAAAAATGGAGGATAGAGGTTTTAGTTCGGGTGAATTAGAAGATATTTCTAATAAATTAGCTATAGCATCTTTAAAATATTCAATTTTAAAAGTTAAAGCTGGAAAAAACATTATGTTTGATATAGAAAAAGATACGGACCCTAAAGGGAATTCAGCTCCTTATTTACTTTATTCATTAGTGAGAGCAAAATCAATTTTAAGAAAAAGTAAAGATATTAAAATAAAAAATGATATTATTAAATTGAAAAAAAGTGATATTGTTGATCTTGAAAGAGTTATGTATAGATTTGAAGAAGAGGTTGTAGAATCATATAAATATTTTTCATCTCATCATATTGCTAATTATCTTTATCAAATAGCTTCAGAATTTAATTCTTTTTATAAAAATAATAAAATCTTAGATGAAGAAAATAAAGATTTAAAATATAATTTATTAATCATTAAAAAATATATTTCAGTTTTAGAAAAAGGTTTAAATCTTTTAGGTATAGAGTTTGTAGAAAAGATGTAGTTTAATCTTTTGAATTTTTTGGTAAAATATAACTATGGAAAATAAAAAACAAAATAATTTCGAAATGGTTTTAATAGGGTGAGCAGGTTCTATTTTAATAATTACAGCATATTCTTTAAATTCTTTGGGATATTTAACAGCCGATAATTTAATTTATCCAATTCTAAATCTATTAGGAGCTTTTTTTATAGGAATTAAAGTTTTTTCAAATAGAAATTGATCAAATTTCTTTTTAGAAATATTTTGATCAGCAATAGCAATAATTTCAATTATTAAATTTTTTATAAATTAAAAAATATTTAAATGAAAATACAATTAAATAAGATCAAATTTTATAAAATTTTTAGAAAAACATTTCTTCTGGGGGGATTAGTCTTTTTTTCTTTAATCTTATTTTCTAATTTAATAGTTTTTTCTACAAGTTATGGGAATTATTATAATTCATTAAATGAAATTTCTCACAAAAAAGTTGCCATTATTTTAGGAACTAGTAAATATATTATGGGTGGAGATTATAATTTATTTTATAATTATAGATTAGATGCAGCAAAAAGATTAATTGATTATAACAAGGTTGATTATTTATTATTATCTGGATACAAAGAAGGTGGGTATGATGAACCTTCAAGAATGAAAGCTGATTTGATAAAAAAAGGTGTTCCTGAGGAAAAAATTTATTTAGATTTTAAAGGAATCAGGACATGAGATTCAATTATAAGAATGAAAGAAGTTTTTAATGAAGATGATTTTATAATAGTCTCCCAACAATTTCATGTACAAAGAGCTTTATTTATAGCAAAGTACAAAGGAATTGAAGCTAAAGCTTATGTTGCAAAAAGTCCTAAATTAAAATTATCATTTAAAACCTATTTAAGGGAATTTTTTGCAAGAATAAAATTATTATTTGATATTGTTTTGCAAAAAGAAAAAAAGTATATTAACGAAAAGTTGGAAATTGGATAAAGTTTGATATAATTATTTTATGAAAAATATCATAAAAAATAAAGAAGCTGGATTTATTAAAGAAATAATAATTATAATTGTTGTAATTTTCATTTTAGCTTATTTTAATTTAAACCCAGATACTATATGAGGTAAAATAGTAGATACAATCAATGGTCTTTTATCTTATTTTAAATAAAATAATATGGCTAATTTAAATAAAAAAGAAGGGGGTTGGGTTTTAAAATGGATTGTTATTATCTTTGCTATTATTTTGGTATTATCTTTTTTAGGTTTTGATATTAAAAAATTTATGAATTCAGACATGACTACGGGTAACTTGCAATATATGGGGGAATTTTTATTAAGTATTTGAATCCAATATTTAAAACCACTATATGATTTTGTAATTAATATTACATCTCCATTTTTTCAAGTAATATTAAATTTCCTTAGTAAAATAGGTAATGGTGGAAGCATAGGAATTAAATAATGTTTTTAAAATATTTAGATTTGAAATTAAAGAAAAAATTAAAAAGATCTTTGATTATTTTAGATAAAAAAGCAGGAATTACATCCCACGATGAGGTTTTTAATTTAAGAAAAATATTTAATATTAAAAAAATAGGACATTCAGGAACTCTAGACCCAAAAGTTACTGGTATTTTAGTTTGTGGGATAGAGAAAGGTACAAAAGTTTTAGAATATATTCTTTTATCTGAAAAAAAATATGAAGCTATATTTGAATTTCATGAAAAAATTGAAAGAAATATTTTTGAAAAAACCCTAAGAGAGTTTTTAGGAAAAATTAATCAATTACCTCCGGTAAAATCTTCTATAAAAAGAGAAGAGAGGGAAAGAGAAATTTATGATTTAAAAGTACTAAAATATGATAAAAATAATCGTTTTGCTAAGGTCTTATGTGCAGTTGAAAGAGGTACTTATATTAGAAAATTAGCCCACGATATTGGTTTAAAAATAGGAATTAATATCTCTATGGGTGATATGGAACGAATTCAGGCTGGGCCATTTTCATTTAGTAATTCCAACATAATCAATAGTGATGAGTTAAAAAAAATAGTTTATAAATTTAATAAAACTAAAAATATTTTTATTAAATTTTTTAATTATTTAAAAATAATAAAATACCTATATCCAATAGAGCAGTTATTTTTTAGGGAAGATAAAATTAAAAAAATTTATATAAAAAAAGAAGCAGTTAAATATATAAAATCTGGAAATCCTTTAAGATTTAAAAATTTAAAAAATAAAAAATATTTTGAAGAATTAAAGATGGGCGAAACTATTGCAATTTTTTATAAAAAAGAAATTTTAGCTATTGGAAAAATTTTTGAAAACATAGATAGCGTTGAATCTGAATTTGAAATAATTAAATTAAATAAAGTATTTTAATTTATTGTTTTTAAAAAATTATTTTTTGTTATAATAAACAACATGAATAATTTAAAAGTTAAAGATAAAAAAATGGAAGAAATAGTTGCTTTTGCAAAAGAAAAAGGATTTGTGTTTCAATCATCAGAAATCTATGGTGGTTTAGCTGGAGCATATGATTTCGGGCCTTTAGGTGTTGAGCTTTTAAATAATATTAAGAAATCTTGGTGAAAAGCTAATGTTCAAAAAAAACCTAATTATTACGGTTTAGATTCTGCTATGTTTAAAGATCCAAGAGTCTGAGATGCTTCAGGTCATACTTCAGGGTTTTCAGACCCAATGGCTGAATGTAAAAAATGTAATACTAGGATTAGAGTTGATAAAGAGCTTGAAAAATTAGGAATTTCAGCTGATGAAAAAATGTCAGAAGAAGAAATTAATAAATTATTTGATGAAAATAGAGATAAAATAAAATGTCATAAATGCGGCAGTTCAGATTTTTCAGAAGCCAAAGCTTTTAATTTATTAGTTAAATCTAACCTAGGAGATTTTACTTCAAAAGAATCTACCCCAGTTTATTTACCTGGTGAGGCGTGTCAGGGAATATATTTAAATTATAAGAATATAGTAGACTCTATGCATCCAAAAATCCCTTTTGGGGTTGCTCAAATAGGTAAAGCTTTTAGGAATGAGATTTCTCCAAGAAATTTCTTATTTAGAACAAGAGAATTTGAACAAGCAGATACTCAATTTTTCGTAAAACCAAATGAAAACAAAGAAGCTTTTGAAAGAATTAAGAGAGAGAGGTGACAATGATATTTAGACTTAGGATTATCTAAAGATAATCTAAAATGATCTCAACATGAAAATTTAGTTTTCTATGCTTCTGATGCATGAGATATTGAATATAATTTTCCAACATATGGATTTGATGAAATAGAGGGTATTCATGATAGGACTAATTACGATTTAACTCAGCATACTAAATTTTCAGGAATTGATCTATCTTTTAATGACAACGGAGAAAAGTTTATTCCTTGAATCTTAGAAACTTCAATGGGGTTAGGAAGGGTTTTTTTAGCTGTGCTCAGCGAAGCATATGATAAAGAAGTTATTGGTGGTGGGGAGGAAAGAAAGGTTTTAAGGTTAAAAATAGAATTAGCTCCGGTAAAAATTGCAATTTTACCATTAATGAAAAAAGATGGATTAAGAGAAAATGCTTTTGAAATATTTGAAAAATTATCCGAAAAATATAATTGTACTTTCGCAGATACTGCATCAGTTGGAAAAAGATACAGAAAACAAGATGAAATAGGGACACCTTTTTGTTTAACTTATGATTACGACTCTAAAGAAGATGATTCAGTTACTGTTAGAAAAAGAGATTCTATGGCTCAAGAAAGAATTAAAATAAAAGATTTAGAGCAATATTTTGCTAACAAATTATAAATATGAATAAAAAAGAATACATAGAGCCTGAAATTTTAAATAAAAATTCAGAAAATAATTTTAAAGAATTTAAATCTAAAACAGAAAATTCAGCATCTCAATTAAAATCAATGATATTAATGAGAGGGATTTTATCTTTGATTTTACCAATTTTATTTTTCATTATTATTATTGGATTAATAATTACATTTATTTTTTGAATTCTACCATTTATCATTGCATTAGCAGTTACTATTTTTATAGTTTTATTTTTTATAAATTTAGGTTTAAAAATAAGTAGACTATTTAAAAAATAAACTATTTGTTATTTAAAATAAATATTGTTAATATTTATTTATTATTAATAGTAAATAAAAATATGTTGCAAGAATTTAAAAATTTTTTAGTTAAAGGTAATGCTGTAGATATGGCTGTGGGATTTATTTTTGGTGCAGCTTTTGCTGGTGTAGTTAAATCATTTATAACAAATGTAATAATGCCACCAATAGGTTTGATGTTGGGAGGAGTTGATTTTTAAAATTTATTTATATCATTAGATGGAAAATCCTACAATAATTTAAAAGCAATTGAAGAAGCTGGAGTTCCAGCTATTAAATATGGTTTAGCAATTACGGATATTATCAACTCCATCATATTAGGGGCTATAGTGTTTTTATTGGTCAAGTTTATAAATAATCTTCATAAAAAAGAAGAAAAGGTTAAAGAAAAACCAACAACTCTAGAAAATATTGAATTACTAAAAGAAATCAGGGATTCATTAAAGAAATAACAAATTAAATATTAATAATAAAAAAAACTCCATAATAGAGTTTTTTTTATTTTTATTATAAAATTATTTTATAATTTTATTGATATATTTTTTAATATCTTTAGTTGGAACTTCTACTTGAGAATAATCTTTCATTTTTCTCAAAATTATTTTATCTTGTTTAGCTTCATCTTCACCAACTATTATTACATAATCAGCCTCATCTTTTATTGCTTCCTTAATTTGTTTTGATATTTTTTCTTCTTTAATATCATATTTGATAGGAGCTTTTAATTTAGCGAGGGTATCTATAACATCTAAAAATTTTAATTTTGCAGTTGAACCAATTTTTAATAAATGAATATTTATTTTTTTATCTATCAGTTTTACTTTTTTCCTTTCTTTTCTTGTGAAATTTAAATTTAAACCTATTGCTGAAAATTTTCTTTTTCTTACAGCCTTTGCAGCTAATTCATCGTACCTACCACCAAAAGCAACCTCTTCAACTGTTTTTGTTTTTGGATTTTTTGCAAATATTTTAAAAATAGTTTTTGAAAATATTTGTTTTTCTCCAATCATTTTTTCATCCACAGCATAATCTAGCTTAAAACTTTCTAAAAAATTAATCACATCTTGAAAATGTTCAATATTTTTATCAGATAAAAACTCTAAAGGAGTTGGTGCTTTTTCATTTATTTCATCTAAATATGATTTTTTTGTGAAAAATATAGAAACTGGATCTTTCTGAATTTTTTTCTGTTCAACAGATTTTAAATTATTTTTTTCAGTTCTATAATATTTAGTTAATTCAGATCTTCAGCTTTTTTGGGATTCTTTATCTCCAATCGCATTAACAACTACTTGAAAATCAGAATAATCTTCTTCTTCTAAAATAGAAATTGCTGTTTTTATTACAGTTGCTTCAGCTACAGCAGAATCTAAATTAATAATATCTAAACCTAAAGATGAATTAAAAGATTTATTTCTAACTAAAACAGGTTTTTTATAGAAAAACATTTTACTCGCTTTTTTCTTTTTTTTATCAACATCTTTTTTGATAAATTTTAAAATTTTTATTTTTTCTTCTTCCACTATTAAATTTTTAGTAAATGTTCTACTAGTAACATCAATAAAAGTAAAGCCGAAGTGATTAGAAATATAATCAGAACTATAATTTATGTATTTTTTTTTATTTTTTAAATTGTGTATTTGCATATTTTTTAAAATTTATGTATTTCTGGATAAAATCCAATCTTATTAAAAGGTAATAATCTAGCCACAGGTTCTCCTATAATATCATCTTTTTTAATAGCTCCGAAAACTCTAGAATCTTTAGAATTAGGTCTGTTATCTCCAAGCATATAGTATTCATCTCTAGCTAATTTTATTATTTGATTTTTTACAATACCTTTGTTGTAAATATAAGGTTCTTCAAGTTGTTCGTAATTATCAGAATTTACCTTTTTTATAAAAATTTTACCATCTTCTAACTTAATTATTTCTTCAGGTAAACCAATTACTCTTTTTATATATTTAACTCTAGGATCAAAATAAACTGAATATTTTAATAATGAATCACTTCTCTCTGATGGTGGAACAAAAACTAAAACATTTCCTCTCTTAATTTCTGAAAAATTTTCCTTCAACTTATTAACTATTAAATAATGTCCTGTTTCATAATTAGGACTCATGGAAGCACCTTGTACTAAAAATGGTTCAACTATAAAATATTTAACAGGAATTATTATAATAACTGCTATTAAAAAAAGTTTTATAAATGAAAAAATTTCTTTTATAATACTTTTTATTATCTCTTTGTAATTCATAAAATCATCGTAATAATAACATTTTTTAAAATTCTATACAAGAATTTTTTGTAAATATTTTACAATCAAGTTACAATATACTCAATGACTGATATTAATGAAATAAAAAGTAGACTTAACATTGAAGATGTTGTTGCTGAATATATCAAATTAGAAAAATCTGGCATTGGATTTAAAGCTCCTTGTCCATTTCATAATGAAAAAACCCCTTCTTTTAATGTTTCTCCTAGTCGAGGTATTTATAAATGTTTTGGTTGTGGTGAATCTGGTGATATTTTTAATTTTGTTGAAAAAATTGAAGGTATAAGTTTTCAAGAAAGTTTAGAGAAACTTGCTCAAAAAGCAGGAGTTGAACTTACAAAAAGTACTGGTAAGTCTAAAAAAGAAAGAGAAAAAGAAAAAACGGAAAAAGAAAATTTACTAAAAATTTTAGAGGATTCAACTAAATTTTTTCAAATAAATTTATTAAAAGATGAAAAAGCAAAAAATTATTTAAAAAAAAGAGGAGTTGATGAAAAAACAGTAAAAAAATTTAGAATCGGATTAGCAAAAGATTCTTGGCATGATTTAGAAATTTTTTTAACAAAAAAAGGTTATTCTAAAGTAAATATTGAAAAGGTTGGTTTAATTAAAAAGAATGAGAAAGGTAATGTATATGATAGATTTAGAGATAGAATTGTTTTTCCTATTTTTGATTTAAATGATAATCCGATTGCTTTTTCAGGTAGAGATTTATCTGAAAAAGATAATACTGCTAAATATTTAAACTCACCAGAAACTATATTTTTTAATAAATCAGAAATTTTATATGGCCTTAATTTAGCAAAAAATGAAGCTAGGCGTAGGAAATACTTTATAATTGTTGAAGGACAAATGGATTTAATAATGTCTCATAAAGTAGGGTTTAAGAATACAGTTGCAACATCCGGGACAAGTTTAACTGAACAACATTTAAAAAACCTATCTAGATTTAGTAAAAATCTTATTTTTGCTTTTGATTCAGATAATGCAGGAATCGAGGCATCCTATAAAGGGATGAAGAAGGCATTAACTGAGGACTTTGATGTAAAAATTTTAAATATACCTGAAAATAATGATCCAGCTGATATTATTTTGGATGATGAAAAAAAATGACTTACAATAGTAAAGGATTCAAGGAATATTATAGATTTTTTTATTAAAAAAATTATGCAAAAAGAATCCTCATTAAAAGAAAAGATTTTTGAAATGGAGGAAAAAATTTTACCTTTTATTGCGGAAATCAATAATCCAATAGAAAAAGGGCAATATATATCCAGAGTAGCTTCAGGATTTAATGTCGAACCAGAAACTGTATTAAAAGTAGTTGATAAAATTAAAATCAATGAAGTTAAAAAAGTGAAAGAAAAAGCCATTAAAACTGTAGTAAATAAAGAGGTATTGAAATTTGATATTTTTTCAAAAAGTAATATAATAAACCGTACCAAAAAAATAATATTGAAACAACTAACTGCCATATATTACTGGCAGCAAAATTTAAAGGAAATTGACAGGTGGCAAGAGCCAAATGACATTTTAAAAAAAATAGAGGAATTCTCAAATAAAGATTTTTTAAATAAAATCATTAATTTAAATAAAGATTATATAGATTCTTTAGTGATAGATATCGAATCTTTTTATAAAAAAAAAGATAAAAAAGCATTATCTTTTGATATAAAATCTTTTTATAAAAGATTAGAAAAGGTTTTAATAAAAGAAGAAATTTCAGAATTACAAAAAAAGATATCGTCTTCAACAGAAGAATCTAATACTGAAATTCTTAAAAAAATACAAAAGTTAACAGAAAAATTAAAAAATGGCAATTTCTAATAAAAATAATTCAAAAGCGGTTAAAGCTCCAATAAAGAAGAAGGTGGTAAAAAAGATAGCTAAAAAAATAGTTAAAAAAACAACTAAAAAAGTAGTAAAAAAAAAACCAGTTAAATCTAAGGTTGTAAAAACAAAGAAAAAAGCTGTTTCTAAAAAAACTAAAAAAATTAGTGATTTTAATAATGATATTTTAAACGATGGTGGTTTTTTAGATATGGATTCAGAAATGAATGATTTAAAGCCTAATAAAGATAAAAAATTTGATTCTGTTCAAATGTATCTAAAGGAAATAGGTCAACATGACTTAATAACAACAGAAAGAGAGGTTGAACTAGCAAAAAGAATTGAAAAAGGTGATGAATTAGCTAAAAAAAGCTTAGCTACGGCTAATTTAAGATTAGTTGTTTCAATTGCAAAGAAATATGCTACTAAATCACCTAATTTAACAATGCTTGATTTGATTCAAGAGGGGAATATTGGGCTATATAAAGCAGTAGATAAGTTTGATTGATCAAAAGGTTATAAATTTTCGACCTATGCTACATGGTGAATTAGACAAGCCATAACTAGAGCTATTGCCGATCAATCTAAAACTATTCGTGTTCCTGTTCACATGGTTGAAACCATTACTAAATACAAACAAGTTTTTAGAAATTTAACTAAAGATTTAGGTAGAATTCCCGAACCAGAGGAAATTGCAATTGAAATGGAGCTTCCCACAGAAAAAGTTTATAACATTATGCAAATTGATCAAGGCATAGTTTCTTTAGAAACACCAATTGGTAGTTCTGATGATGGAGGAAAATCAACATTATCAGATTTTATCTCTGATAATAATTCTGTTTCAGGTGATGTTTTAATATCTCCAGAAGATGAAACTGATAAAAAAATCCTAGGAGAAGAGATTGAAAAAGTTTTAAGTCAATTACCAGAGAAAGAAAGAATTATTTTAAGAATGAGACATGGTTTAAATGGAGGAGTCTTTCATACACTAGAAGAAGTTGGAAAAGAATTTGGTGTAACAAGAGAAAGAATTAGACAAATAGAAGCTAAAGCACATGAAAAAATAAGGGAAAGTAGAGGGTCATCTAGATTAAAAGGATTTTTCTAAAAGAAAATAAATAGTAGATTTAATCCATTTTTTATAATAAAAAGTTGTCAAGGTATTTTATTTGACAGCTTTTTTTATTTATGTAATAATATCAATAATACAAATGAAATTGTAGTATTAAAAAGACTTGACAATATTATAATATTATGTATAATAATATTAATTATTAAATAATAAATAAAAATTTATGAATGAAAAAGCAAAAGCAACAGTAGATCAAGAAATAAAATTAGCAGAACTTGCGAATGAAGCTGCCAAGATTTCTAATGAAAGAAAATTAATAGATTCTTTGACTAAATTGATAAATTCAAAATCATCTTCTGATGAAGTAAAGATTACAGCAATGAAAACTTTAGAAAACATAAACACTAAAGCTTCTAAGTCAGCGGGGGGTACTGTTAATAATTTAGAGGAAACAGCTAATAATATTGCCAAAAATTCTACAAAAAAAGTTAATACTAATACTATTGGGGGTTTTGATGAAGAAACAATAAACCCAGATGAAGAAATAAAAGAAGGATTTTGAACAAAAAAAAATAAAATTAGAGCTGGTATATTAGCTGCGACAGTTGCAGCAGTAGCGTTATTCCCTTGATCAAAATTAATCAATAATACATCAGTTCAAGATAAAACTGAAACTACTATTGAAAAAGAGGATGTTACTCAAAATATAAATAATTTAGAAACAAAAAAAATGATCGGAGGTGATTATATAAAAGGAGAGAGTGTTAATCATTTTATAAATAGAATGAAAGAGAAATATGAGGATCCTACTAATCAATTGGAAAAATTAAGAATGGACTTAAAAAATGATCATCTTAAAATAATACCAGGATTAGAAAATGATTTTAAAATTAGCAAAAGAAAAAATCCTTGTGGAAAAGATGGAATCATAAATATTTCAGCTAGTTCATTTAAGAAAACACCAATTATAAATGAAAAAGAAACATCAGAATCTGAAAGAATAAAGAATGTGAAAGTTTTATTTTTCAAGAAAGATCCATGTAGCAAAAAATATTATAAAACACATAATGAAAATATTTTAATTAATTTAAATAAAGGATTAGAAGATAAAAACATCATGACTTTATTAGCAATTAAAAATCTAAAAGGTGTTTCTGTAAACTATAATAAAAATATAAATACCCTTACTGTTTATGCTTCTGAAAAATTTAATAAAATGTATTGTGGAACAAATAATGAATACAAATATTCTAAAAAAGAAACTACTTATGAAGAAAAAGTAGTAAAAAAAATTATTAGAGATATCATGAATCCTAAAAAAGATATAGTTGATCAAATTATTGAAAATAATTCAGAAATAAATGGTGATGAAAATCAATCTAATATTCAAAATAATCAAATAAATACTAATGGTGGGGATATAGAAGATTCATTTAATAATACTAACAATTATGAAGATAATTCTGTATATAATTCTAGGTATGTTCCAACTATAAGCAGCGAAGGATTAGGTGAAATAGGTGGTGGTAATGGGACAAGTAACACCGGAGAAAGTGTTGGGAATATAGGTGGTGGTAATGGGACAAGTAACACCGGAGAAAGTGTTGGTAATATAGGTGGTGGAAATTAATAATAATTTGACAAAATAAATTAAATAGTATATAATATTAATAAGTTTAATAGATAATAAAAAATAATATGAAAAAAATAATCACGAAAATTTTAATAATAACGATAGCATTTTTAATAGCATCTATAGGTTTTGCAGCTTCATTAGATAGTAATAATTTTGATGTTTTATTAGTAAAGAAAAATTATGATAATTATGGAAAAACAGTTAATATATCTGATGGAGATATATTAAAATTTAATATTCATTTTTATGCCAATAATGGTAATATAACAAATTTAAATGCTTATTTAGGAGATTTATCTGGGACTACTATCAATGGCAGCAAATCTATTAGCGCTTATGTCAATGCTTCTAATGCTTCTAGGATAAACGATTCTGTGAATATTTATTCTAATAATCAAGTTGAATTAATTTTTCAAGATTCATCATTCCAATTAAATTCATGTCAAAGTGAATCATGTGAATCAGCTAATGGGTATAGAGCTAATTACACAATAGCAACTTTTCCTGAAGGCCAATGAGGAAATGCTGTATTTTCATACAGAGTTGTAGATGTAGAAAATAATGACGATAATGATGATGATGATGATACTGACTACATAGACATAGATACAAGATCAGCTACAGATGTAGATGAAGATTCTGCTAAATTAAGAGGTAGGGTCTCAGAAGGTGACAATGTTGATGTATGATTTGCTATTTCAAGAACAGATTCTACACCAGAATGTTCTGATTCTTCAGAAAAAGAATATGTATCAGGAGACTATGATGATGGAGATTATTTCTATAAAACTGTAAGAAGCTTAAGAGATGATACTAAATATCATTATAGAGCTTGTGGAGAAAATAATGATGATGATTCTTATGGTTCTGTTTATTCTTTCACTACAGATGATGAGGGAAATAATAATGATAACAATGATGAATATGATTATTATGCTTCTACAAATACTCCAACTAGTGTAGGCTACACAACTGTTAAATTAAATGGTTATGCTGATTTAGGGAGTGAAGATGAAGGAACTGTTTATTTTCAATATGGAACTACATATCTAGGAAGCAAAACTCCAGACTTAAGAATAACTAGAGATACAAGTTTTATTTCAACTTTAACAGGATTAGCTTCAGATACAACTTACTATTATAGAGCTTATATAGAAGATGAAGATGGAAATGAAAAAAGAGGAATTTTGAGATCTTTTAGAACTCTAAAATATTCAACAGGTGTAATAATTACACCAGTAACCCCAAGAATAATTGAAGATACTATAACTGTTTATGTTCAAGAAGAAGTACAAGAAGATTTAGAAATTAAAAAATATGTTTCTAATGAAAGAGATTATAACTACACATATCAAATAAATGCTGATTTAGGAGATGTTGTATATTATAAAGTTAGAGTTAAAAATAATACTGATAAAACAATAACAAATGTAAAAGTTACTGATTCAATTCCATATGAATTAGAATTAGATAACTCAAAATCAACTGATGATCATGCAACTAAATATTTAACTTGAAAAATTCCAGAATTAAGACCTGGAGAATCAAGAGTATTTACTGCTGAAATGAGGGTAGCTGAAGGAAATATGTTGGGAAACGTTATTTCTTCAAAAGCTGAAATTCAGGCTGATAATTATAAAACAACTGATTCAAATGATGTAGATATTTATATTGGAAACCAAAACCAAATATTTACAGGGAACCAAGAAGCTAATATTTTTGGATTAGGATCTAACTTCCTACCAACAACATTAATTGGATACTTAATATTACTTACATTCATATTAGGAATCACATTCTTAGTTACATTACTATTTGGAAAAACAAATAATTCTGCCAGACAAACTTTAAATGGATTGAAAGGTAAAGAATAATAACCAAATTAAATTATTAAAAAACATAAGTTTTAACTTATGTTTTTTTTATTTTTTATTTATCTTTATGATAAATTTAATTATATTTATTCATTGCTTTTTTATAATCTGTTTTTATTATTTCAGTAATTATCTCTTTTACATCCTCAGATATTTTTAAATATTGTTTCGTATATTTAAAAGGTAATGATTTATCTACTAAATATTTATTTAAATATTCTTTTGAGGGTTTTTTACATTTACCAAAAAAATTTAAAGGGCATACTCCGATTTTAATACGAATAAAATCTTTTGAATTTGTTTTTTTTATTATACTTTTAAGGCCATTGTGTCCACCATCTCCACGACCAAAAACTATTTTTACTTTTCCAAAAGGTAAATCTATGTCATCATGTAAAACAATAATTTTTTCGATATCTTTTTCTTTGATATCCCTAGGTAAAACATTTCCAGAAAGATTCATGAAAGTATGCGGAAAAAGTAATTCTAATTCATTTTTTTCTATTAAACCTTCAGAAATATCAGCATTTCTTGATTTACTAAAGTATAAATCAGAAAAAAAATCTGGGTTATTTTTCCAAATTTTTTCTAAAATTTCACCACCAATATTATGAGGAGTTTCTTGGTATTGTTGTCCTTTATTTTGTAAACCAATTATCCTAAACATAAATAGATTGTAACATAACAAGTAAATATTGTAAGAAAATCTTTTTATAACAAAACAAATATATCTTATATAAACTTATATAGCATTATGATATAATTATTTTATTAATAATAAATAATAAATAATAAATATGGAAATAGTATTTTTAATGATAATAGGATTTATTCTTTTATCTTCAATAAGACAAGTTAACCAATACCAAAGAGGTATTTCCTTTACTTTAGGTAAATTTACAGGGATTAAACAGCCCGGTTGAAGATTAATTTTACCAATTTTTCAATCAATGAGTAAGGTTGATATTAGAACTAAAGCTGTAGATGTTCCAGATCAGGAAGTAATCACAAGAGATAATATCCCAGTAAGTATTAATGCTGTTGTATATTATAAAATAATAGATTCTGCAAAAGCTGTTTTAGAAGTAGAAGATTTTTATTATGCAATTTCTCAATTAGCTCAGACAACTATGAGAAATTCAGTTGGAGAAAAAACTTTAGATCAGCTTTTACAAAACAGAGCTGAAATAGCAGAAAAAATAAAAACTGAATTAGATTCAAAAACAGATAAATGGGGGATTGATGTTGAAGCGCTAGAACTTAAAGATGTAATTATTCCAGAAAATTTAAAAAGAACAATCTCTAAAGAAGCTGAAGCTGAAAGAGAAAAAAGAGCTGTTATTATTAAAGCTGATGGGGATAGGATAGCTGCTGAAAATTTATCATTAGCTGCGCAAAAATTAGGAGAAACTCCAGGAGCTATGCATCTAAGAACATTGCAAGCTATTAATGATCTATCTTCTGATCAATCAAATACAACTATTTGAATGATTCCTACAGAGATTTTAGAAGCCATTAAGGGATATTCTGAATTTGTTAGTAAAAAATAATTATCCACAACTCTAATATATTTTACTTGTTAAACCATATTCAACAGATATAATTATAAATGTTCATCGAATTATTATCTCCGGATATTAACTTGGTGAACACTGAAAAAACTTAGTTTCGGCTAGGTTTTTTCATTATTAACTATTTATTGATTTTTTACAATGACATGTTATAATATTTTCATAAAAGAAGACCAGAGAAAGTTGGTATTAACTATTAAAGTTAAATAATTCCGACCGAGGTTTATAAGATATTTCTTATGATACTATTCTGGCTTTCACTTATGTGAAAGTTTTTCTTTTATCGGGCATCTGCTCGTTATTAATTAAAAAATTATGGCAGTAACAAGACAACAAAAAGAAGAAATTTTAAAGAAAGCAAATGCTATTTTTAAAGATTCAAAGTCTGCTGTATTAGTACATTTTTCAGGAATTAACGGAAACGACGTTAAAGATATGAGAAATGACCTACACTTAAAAGGTGTAAAATATACAGTTATAAAAAAGACTTTAATTGAAAAAGCAGCTTTAGATTCTGATGTTGAAGGAGAATTTCCTAAACTTGACGGAGGAGAACTTGCACTAGCATATTCGTTAGATGAAGAAACAGCTCCTGCTCAAGGGATCAAAGACTGGTCTAAAAAATTAGGTGATAAATTGGAAATTGTTGGTGGGGTTTTTGAAAATAAATTCCAGAACAAAATTCAAATGACTGAAATTGCTAATATTCCTTCATTAGAAGTTCTTAGGGGAATGTTTGTAAATATTTTAAATTCACCAATTCAAAGAACAGCTATAGCATTAGATCAAATAGCACAAAAGAAAGCATAAATTATTATAAAAATTAAAAAAAATTATCATGACAGAAGAAGTTAAAAAAGACGAAGTAGTAGAAACTACTGAAGAAGTTAAAACTGAAGAAACTGTAGTTGAAGAAAAAGCTGAAGTTAAAGAAGTGGTTAAAGAAGAAACAAAAGAAGAAGTTAAAGAAGTTAAAGTACCAGCTGAATTTAAAAAAATAGTTGAAGATATTGAAAAAATGACAGTAATGGAATTAAATCAACTAGTAAAAGTTTTTGAAGAAAAATTTGGAGTTTCAGCAACAGCAGTTGCAGCCGGACCGGCAGCAGGAGGAGATGCTGGAGCAGAAGAAAAATCTGAATTCGATGTAGAACTTACAGAAGTTGGAGGTTCTAAAATAGCAGTTATTAAAGCTGTTAAAGCTGCTTTAGGTCTAGGACTTAAAGAAGCTAAAGATTTAGTAGATGGAGCACCATCAATTTTAAAATCTGGAGTATCAAAAGATGATGCTGAAACTTTTAAAACAGCTGTTGAAGAAGCTGGAGCAACAATAACTTTAAAATAATTTTTAAAGTTTATTTAAAACAAAAACAACAAATAAAATTTGTTGTTTTTTTGTGCCGAAGGAGGGGCTCGAACCCTCATGAATTACTTCACACGATTTTGAGTCGTGCGCGTCTACCAATTTCGCCACTTCGGCAAGTACATTTAATTTAATTTTACTAATTCATCTTAATAATAAAATATATTAATTTCTTATACTTTAACAATAAAAGTATTTTACCAGAAAATATATTTTTCTCAATTATGTTATAATACAATAATCATGTCATTTATAGATGAATTAAAAGTATACACAAAAGCAGGTAAGGGTGGAAATGGTATTGTTTCCTGATTGAGATTGCGAAATATGGCCAAAGGAGGGCCTGCCGGTGGTGATGGCGGGAAAGGTGCCGATGTCTACTTTAAAGCTATCAGAGACCTTTCTGTGCTCTCTAAGTATACAGGAAATCCTAAATTCGAAGCTGAAAATGGAGGAAATGGTAGAAAATTCTCAAAAGAGGGAATAAACGGAGAAGATTTATTTATAGAAGTACCAATCGGATCTAGAATTATATCGTTAAAAGATAAAACTGAATTTTCCTTATTAAAAGAAAATGAAACAATGTTAGTTTTAAAGGGAGGATCTGGTGGGTTTGGAAATGAACATTTTAAATCATCTAGAAATATTTCCCCAGAAGAACAAACAGATGGAAAGCCTGGAGAAGAAGCTGATTTTTTAATTGAATTAGAACTTTTAGTTGATTTAGGTTTTGTAGGATTACCATCAGCAGGAAAATCAACATTATTAAATGAATTAACTAATTCTAATGCAAGAGTTGGTAATTATCCATTCACAACCCTGGAGCCCTCTTTAGGTGTTTTCTATAAATATATATTAGCTGATATTCCAGGTTTAATTGAAGGAGCTGCGGAAGGAAAAGGATTAGGACATAAATTTTTAAAACATATTAAAAGAACAAGAAGTTTAGTTCATTTAGTTTCTTTTGAAAATGAGGATATGGTTTCTTCTTATGAAAATATTGAAAAAGAACTTAAAAAATATTCAGAAGAATTAATAAAAAAAGATGAACTTATTATTTTAACAAAATCAGATTTGGTTACCGAAGAAGAAACATTAAAAATGAAAAAGGTTTTTGAAAAAAAATTCAATAAAGAAGTTTCAATTTTATCTATCATAAATGATGAAGAAATGAAAAATTTCAAAAAAACTCTATCTAATTTCCTAGGAAAATAACAAGGTGAATTTTAACGAAGTTAAAAGAGAGGGTGCTCTGAGGTGCAAGGTGAATTAAACTGATATTTAACTTGATATGTATTATTTATTTAGTATAATATTTTTTTACTAATAAATTAAAATAAAAAATGGAAAGAAATAATAAAATAGAAAGAAAAAAAACAAAAGAAGGTAATCCAAATACCATTAAAGAGTTATTAAAAATTCTTCATGAACCCGTAATTGGAGAAAGTTATAATAAAATTTATATTGTAGGAGATAACGGAAAACTAGAAGAAAAAAGATAAAATAAAAAAACTACATAAAATGCAGTTTTTTATTTTATTTATTTAAAATATCTTCAGCTTTTTTAAATTCTTCTGGTAAATCAGCAGTTAATTCAATTTCTTTACCATCTAATAATTTAAATTTAATTTTATAAGCATGTAAGGCTTGAGTTGTAAAAAAAAGATTTTTTTCAGAATCCTCTCTATCAAAATTATTACCAGCATATAAATGATCAGCTAAAATAGGGTGATTATCATATTTCATATGAACTCTAATTTGATGAGTTCTACCTGTTTTTGGAAAAACATCTAAATAAGAAAACTCTTCTGTTCTAATAATTGTTTGGTATTCAGTAGTAGCTTCTCTTGCCTTACCTCTAATTTCACGATTCGTGGCTCATCTTTTAAAATTAGTTTTAGACCTTCCAATAGGCGTATCAATAACTTTTCTATCATATTTAACATCACCATAAACAAAAGTACGATAATTTTTTTGAATCTCTCTATTTTGAAATTGTTCTTTCAGATTAAGGAAACTCTCTTGAGTCCTAGCTATTAAAAGAATACCGCTAGTATCTTTATCTAATCTATGAACAATCCCAGGCCTAAACATTTCATCACCAGTATTCATTAACATTGGCTCACCAACATTTTTCAATTCTGGATAATTTTCTAGAATTCAATCAACTAAAGTTTTATCTTCACTTTTACCATCACCATGTACTAATAATCCTATTGGCTTATTAACTGCAATAACATTATCATCTTCGTAAACAATCTTTATTTTTTTCAAAGTATCCATAATTTTTATATTATATCATAAACGAATGAGTGTTATAGTTATAAAATGAAATGAAATTTTATAACTATAACCGAATGAGAGCAATGATATATAAACCTATATATCATCAATTAGATTTAATATTTCTTTTTTAGCTTTTTCTTGATTTATAAAACCTGGACTTGTTGCGATACAAATAACCTTTGCTTTGTTTCAAGCCTTTTTGATAACTTCTTTTTTCAAACTATCTTCTACCATGCCTCCATCATCTCCAAAAATATCAATATCTAAATTTAATATAAAATCATTGTTTCCTATTTCAAAATTTTCAAATTCCCATGACTGAGTGATATTATAAATTTTTCCTATTAAATTTGCTTTAACTGCCAAATCTAAATAATCTGATATTCTGCTTTTTTTCAAATATTCATTTAAATTTTTTCAATTTAAATTTTTAGGAACAGGGTATTGGAAAATAGCATTATCTCTGTGAGCATCAATATGCACAACATCTAATTTTTTACCAAAAAATTCTTTAGATTCTAAAAAAGAAAATAAAGCAAAATTATGATTATCAAAAATATAAATAGGTTTATTTTTAATAAAGGAAACTTCAAATTCTTTTAAACCAGTAAAAGGTTTTTTTTCATCATCTAAATAAGAAACATTTTTTGAAAGAATAATTTCAACTTTTTCTTTTAGCTTAAATTTAGAAACATAAATAGAAATATTATCTTTATAATTTTTTAAAAAATTATTCATTTTAAAATAAAGTAAGTTCTCCTGTTGCGTTATTATTTTCACTTTCCCAATTAGAAGTGTCTAATTTAATTTCTGTTTTTTCATTAGTTTTTCTATCGATGTAAAAAAGTTTTTGATTTTTTAAAGCATAATCATAAACATCCTTTGTAACTTTTACATCCTGTTCGCAATATTTAATTATTTTATCAATTTCTCCAGAATTTCATCAAGCAACAGCTTGTAAGCCATTAGCTGATTTAGTTGTTCCTAATGTAGTAGAGGCTATCGCATCCAATCCAATTTTTTTCTTTATGCTTTTCTCAACCTCAGCAAAAATATCTAAATGATTTTTAGATGATAAATTTAATGGTGAATATTTTTGTAAAAGGGGAATATCAAAATGATTTCCGTTAAAAGTAATTAATAGATCTGCATCTTCAAAAAAATGCCACATTTCATCTAAATTATCTTCCAGAAAAGAATAATATTTATTAGTAGCTGAATCATGAATTGATATTACAGATAAATCTAAGTCTACAGGGTTGTCAGATTGAACATCACTAAATATATTTTTTGTTTCAATGTCAAAGATTAATTTTTTCATAAAAGATTATTGATATTTGGTATAGAATTATATCATTTTTAATATTTTAAACAAAAATAAAACTGTGTATTTCATGTTTTCCTTTTTTTTCTTTTTGGTATGATTATATCTATAAATATTATGAATAAAAAAGATATAAGAAGATATTATTTAAAAACTATTAAAAAAATGAATAGAAAAAAAGTTCTATTTGTTTTATTGTCATTAATTATCATTTTTCCAATAGTTGGATTTTTTTCTTATTTTTTTGTAATACAACCATCAGTTAATTTTCCAAAAGATACTGTTTTTGAAATAAAAAAAGGTCAAAACGTTAAGGGCATATCAGAATATCTAGAAAAAGAAAAAATAATTAATTCTGCTTTTTATTTTAGAGCCTATGATTATTATCAAAGAAAAATTAAAAATGAAAAAGCTAATATAAAATCTGGTAATTATAGTTTTAGCCAACCATTAAATATTTTTGAAATTTATAAAAGACTAGAAAGCGGAGAATCCGGAATACCTTTAGAGCGCATTACAATTTTAGAAGGTGATGCTAATTTTACAATTGCAAAGAAATTAGGGGAAAAATTTAAAAAAATAGATGAAGAAAAATTTTTTGAATTAGCAAAAAATCATGAAGGTTTTTTATATCCAGATACATATTCTTTTTCTCCTTACGAAATAAATGAACAAATTGTAATTGACATAATGAGAGATAATTTCGAAGAAAAAGCTAAGAAAATTCTAAAAACTATTTCTAAAAGTGATATTTCTTTAAATAAAATAATAACCATGGCATCTTTAATTGAAAAAGAAGCTGGGTCTGTTCCTTATGAAATTAAAAGAAAAGTTTCTGGTGTTTTATGACAAAGATTAAATATAGACATGCCTCTGCAGGTTGATGCTGTTTTTGATTATATTTACAAAGAACATTTAACTAGAAAGCTTTATAGCCATTTAAAAATAGACGACCCATATAATACTTATATTTATAAAGGTCTTCCTCCTGGACCAATTGGAAATCCTTCAGTTAATTCTATTTATGCAGCTTTATATCCGATTGAAACTAAAAATGTTTATTATTTAACTGGTAAAGATGGTATTTTTTATTTTTCACAAACATTGGATCAACATAACTATTACAAAAAAACATATATTTCTAATTATGTTAAACCTGAAGTAAAAATTGAAATTACAGAAAATACAGAAAACCCGGACATTGTAAAAAATTAAATTAAAACTGTGTTAAAATATACTTTATGATAATAGAAGAAGAATTCAATATATCTGAATATTTAGAAAATCAGAGAACTCATTATTTAGCAGAAGAATATAAAAGATTGGAAAAAACAGAAAAAGAAACAAAAGAATTAGCGAAAGACGAAGAAATGGCTCTTTTAGTTGAAGATGATTTAAAATCTTTAAACGAACAAAAAGAGGAAGTTAAAAAACAAATTTTAGAAATAGTTAAAAAAGAAAAAGAAGAAGAAAAATTTCCAAATGAATTAGTTTTAGAAATTAGGGCCGGAGCTGGTGGAGACGAAGCATCTCTTTTTGCTTTTCAATTAGCTGAAATGTATAACAGATTTGTAGATATTCAAGGATGGTCTTGAAAAAAATTATCTGAATCAAAAAATGAACTTGGTGGTTATAAAGAAGCATCTTTTGAAATAAAAGGTTTAGATTGTTATAAAAAACTCAGATTTGAAACAGGGGCTCATAGAGTTCAAAGAATTCCAACCACAGAAAAGCAAGGTAGAATTCATACATCAACTGCAACTGTTGCTGTAATGCCAATTCGAAAAAAAATAACTATCAAGGTAGCTCCTTCTGAAATTGAAATGGAAACATTTCGTTGTGGTGGTGCTGGTGGACAATCTGTAAATAAAACAGATTCTGGTGTTAGATTAATTCATAAACTAACAGGAGAAACGGTTAGATGTACAGAAGAAAGGAGTCAATTGAAAAACAGAGCAAAAGCAATGGTTTTAATGCTTTCAAGGTTACAACAAGCTCATGATGAAAAAGAAGAGAGCCAGCATGCTGATATAAGAAAAAATCAAGTTGGAACAGGGGATAGATCTGAGAAAATCAGAACTTATAACTTTCCTCAAGATAGAGTTACCGACCACAGACTAAAGAAGAACTGACATAATATTGAATCTATTATGATGGGAAATTTAGACGATATTATTAGTTCTTTTGAGGAGTAAGTAGTACATACCCAATTGAAGAATCACCTATCATTCCTATCTTTTTTGCAAAAATATCATAAGCCCTTATTCCTTTTTCTTTTGCAGATTCCGTCCCTTCTATTTTATTAATTCCAGCCATTGTAATTTTTTTAATTTGCTTATTTTCTTTTAAATAATTTAAAAAAATTTCAGCAAAAAAAGCTGGGCAATTAAGACATTCATTCAATCTATAAGATTTTGAACTTTTCATTCCTTGTACATATTTAATTTCAATTAAATTAGAAGTTTGATTAAAGCCTAACCTGTAAGTATTTTCATTTTTGTATTTTAAAATAATTTCCACTTTAGCAACTTCATATATTTTTTCAGTAGTTATTTTTCACTCAGGAGTTTCCTTTATAGTAGACATTATTTCTAATTTATTTTCTTCAACAAAAGGCATTTTCGAATTGATTGTTTGAAATTTTTTTTTAAGATTACCTTCTGGAAAATAGTTTTTTTCTACAGGTAAACCTTGTTGTAATAAATTTTCTTCGAAGAATTTTTTCATCAATATAAAATACCACAAATTTAAGAAATTGTCACTATCAAAACTCTATTTTTTTTATATTGATCTTTTCAAAAAACATAATTTTCAATATCTTCTTTTTTTAAAAAGATATTTATTAAATCAACTTGTCATGGATCAAATTCAATTCAAATTTGACCATTTTTTTTTAAGAACTTTTTTCCTTCAATTATTATTTGTTTTAAAAAATAAAGCCCATTATCTTGAACAAATAAAGCATCATGGTCTTCATTCATTAAAACAGATTCTTGAACTTCGTTTTTCCTATCTTTAGAAATATAAGGAGGGTTAGCTAAAATAACATCATATTTTAAATCTTTATCTATATTATTAAATATATTAGATTGAAAAATATTGTATCTTAAATTATTAATATTATTTAGTAATAAATTTTTTTCAATTTGCTTTATATAATTTTCATTTATTTCACTAAAATCAACTTTTGTATTTGTTAAATTTTTTAAAATTCCAATACCAATACAACCAGAACCAGAAAAAATATCTAAAATTTGGAAACCATCTACATCTTGTTTTTTTAATTTAATTTCATTAATAAAATCATTAACTCAAAATTCAGTTTCAGAACGAGGGATTAAAGGCTTATATTCTAAATCAATAACTGTATCTAAAAATGGCATATTTCCGATTATATAAGCAAGAGGTATTCCTTTTTTTAATTCTTCCAAATCTGCAAAAAAAGCTGGTTTTTTTTCACCTTTATATTTTTCCTTCAAAAGCCATGATTCTTCTTGTTTTAAAATATCATTCATATTTTTTATTTTGAATCTTATATGATATTATACTGTATATGAATAAAAATAATATCAATGTAAATATTGCATTTTCGACTATTATAAAAACTACTTTATTTTTTATATTGTTGTATTTATTATTTTTCTTTAAAGATTTAGCAATATCTGTATTAACAGCTATTGTTTTAGCTTCTGCTTTAGAACCTTTAATTATAAAATTAGAAAAAAAATTAAAGTTTCCAAGAATATTCGCAACAGCAGCTATTTATTTTGTTTTATTAGTAGCTTTTATAAGTAGTTTATTATTGATAATACCTCCTATTGTCGAACAAGCCAATGCTTTATATGAAGAAGTTCCTATTTATCTTGAATCTTTAAATAATTGAGTTTCTCTACAGACTGAACAAGAAGGGTTAATTTCTAAAATAATAGAAGAATTTAAAAATAAAATAGAAAATATAAGCGAAGTTAATTCAAGTGTTCAATCAACTGATTCATTGACAGAAAAAATAATATTATTATTTAATGGATTATTTAATTTTATTTTAATTATAGTTTTATCTTTTTATTTTGCAGCTCAACAACATGGAATTGAAATATTTTTAAAGGTTATAACTCCTGCTAAATATACAAAATATGCAATCAACTTATGAAAAAGAAGCCAGAAAAAAATTGGTCTTTGAATGCAAGGTCAATTAATATTAGGTCTTTTAATAGGAATCATTACTTATTTAGGATTAATGGTTTTCTTTAATCTAGAACAAGCTTTATTATTAGCTTTCATGGCTATAATAGCCGAATTAATACCAATTGTTGGCCCATTTTTAGTTGCTATCCCAGCTATTACCATTGCTTTATTATCTGGAGGTTGAGCATTAGCAGGTGGAGTTGCTATATTTTTCCTAGTAATTCAAATGATTGAAAATCAATTAATATATCCTTTAGTTGTTAAAAAAGTTGTAGGTGTCCCATCAATTTTAGTTATTATTTCTTTAATTATAGGATATCAATTATTCGGATTTCTAGGTGTTTTACTTTCTGTTCCACTTGCAGCAGCTTTTATGGAATTTATTAAAGATATAGAAAAGAGGGAAGAGAAGGAAATAGAAACAGGTAAAGAAAAAGAAATAAATTTAGCAAAGAATTAATTTGACAATATGAATAAAAAAGGTGTTAATATTTTTAATAAAAGCAAAATAACTATTTCTGGTTTAGGAGGAGTTGGGAAAGGAACCGTGGCAAAACTCTTATCTGAAAAATTAAATTTTAAATACCTTTCTGGAGGAGATTTTTTCAGAAATATGGCTGAAGAATTAAATTTGTCATTATATGATTTTGATCAATTTGTTAAAAAAAATCCTGAATATGATTTGAAACTTGATCAAATGCAGGAAAAATATGGGCAAAAAAATGAAAATTTTGTCTTAGAATCAAGATTAGGATGGCACTTTATACCTGATTCATTTAAAATTAGATTAGATTGTGATAATGAAGTTAGATATAAAAGAATTTTAGGTAGAGACGGGTCAACCGTAAAAGAAATTAAAACAAATGAAAAAGAGAGATTTAATGCAATAGTAGAAAGATATAAAGCGCTTTATAAATTAGAAGATTTTTTAAATGAAAATAATTTTAACTATATAATAGATAGTACAAATTTAACACCAGAAGAAGTTGTTGAAAATATATTAAAAGAATATTTTAAATTAATTAATAAAAATACATGAATAAAATAAAAAAAATACTAATAATAATTTCTATTTTAATTATCACAGGTGGAATATTTATATTTGCTGCTAATTACGAAATTATAGACGGATTAGATAGCGACAAATTTACAATTGATTCATCTGCTGGTTATTTAACAATAAATAAAAATTATCCAATATCAAATAATTCATACGAAGTTAATATTATTAACATTGGTGATAGTAAAAAAATTACAGTTAATACTATACTAGCTACTTCATGCAAGGTTATTTTAGATGCTGGTGGATCTACAGGTGATGGTATTTATAGAATTGACCCTGATGGGGTTGGAAACAATAACCCTTTTTATGTTTATTGTGATATGGTGACTGACGGCGGAGGCTGAACTCTTATATCAAATTCTTCAGTTTCTAATCAATCTTATTCATTATTAACATCAAATGCATTAAATACTTCTATTAATTTTGATATTTATGATTCAATGAATTCATCTGTTACAACAAGTGATAAGATGGTTAAAGTATATGGGAATACATATTTCACACACTCTTTTTCATTAACAGATATTAATAGCTGAGATTATTTAAGAAGAAATCATCAAGAAACAAGAGGAGATTATCGATGGTACTTAACTTATTTTTTACCATATAATTTAATTAATTTTAATATCGGTTCTAAATGTAATACAAATACATTAGGCGCTATTATGGCAGATGGTACATATTCTGACCATAGCAATTATAAAATAGGAAGTTTATTTTGACAAGTTGGTTGTAATTCTGGACACAATAGACGAGAGGGAGGACATTGACAAGTTTGAACAAAATAATATATATGAAATTTTTTAATAAAAAACTAATATCAATTTTTACTATAATATTTATATTTTTAATATCTATAGTTTTTGCTAATGAAAATATTTTTATAACAGGAGGGCCTGATCAAATAAGTTTTGAAATAATAGATTCTGGGACTGACCAAAAACTTAAATTGATCGAAGAACCAGTTGTTGGTTTAATAAAAACAATATTACTAAATGATGTTAATAATGAACCAATTATTCTTACTATAGTAGTTACTGATATAGAAGATACCCCAATCATTACATCTAATGGTGGCGGTGAAGTTGCTAATATAAACACAAACGAAAACCAAATAAACATAACAACAATTACAGCTACAGATAACGATACTCCAATACAAAACCTAACATTCACAATAACAGGAGGAATAGATCAAAATAAATTTAATATAACAACAGAAGGAATATTAACATTCATAAATCCTCAAGATTATGAAAATCCTACAGATACTAATACAGATAATATTTACGAAGTAAATATTACAGTAATAGATGATGGAACCCCAAACTTAACAGATACCCAAAATATATTAGTTACTGTATTAGATGTATTTGAAAATACTCCACCAATAATAACATCTCACGGTATTCAAGGTGTTATATATCTTCTTAATATTAACGAAAACATAACAGGGATAATAACTACAGTGATAGCTATAGATACAGATATACCTTCTCAAGATTTAATATATTCTTTAAACTCAACAGATTCTTCATTATTCAGTATAGATTCAGAAACAGGAGAAGTTTCATTTACAACATCTCCAGATTATGAAAACCCTACAGATAATAATTTAGATAATGTATATGAAGTAGAAATGATAGTAACAGATTCATATGGTTTAACAGATTATAGAGAAATGGAAGTAATAGTATTAGACGTAGAAGAAAACCAAACCCCAACAAACATAGAAATATCAAACGATACAATTGTAGAAAACCTAACTCAAGGTTCTATAGTAGGAACATTAACTACAACTGATACAGATGAAGGAGATAGTCATATATATAGTTTAGTAATAGGAGAAGGATATGAAGATAATGAAAGATTTACAATATTAGAAAATACAGATATTTTAAAAACAAACTTCACTCCAGACTACGAACTACCAATAGATCAAGGAGATACAGTAGGAAACAATACATATACTGTTAGAATACAAACAGATGATGGTAATGGAGGAACTTACCAAGAATCTTTTGTTATCTTAGTTACAGACACAAACGAAAACCCAACAATAACATCAAGTGAAAATGATATTTCAATTGTAGAAAATACAATAGAAAATTTAATAACAGTTACAGCAACAGATATAGATCTTCCATCTCAAACTTTAACTTATTCAGTATCTGGAACAGATTCTTCATTCTTTACAATAAACCCAACAACAGGAGTATTAATATTTACAAATTCTCCAGATTATGAATTACCTTTAGATTCTAATTCAGATAATATATATAACGTTACAGTAATAGTAACAGATGATGGAACAGGAAACTTAACAGATTCTCAAATATTAAATGTAATAGTAACAAATGTATCCGAAGGATCTTCAGGAAAAAGAACAATAAAATCAACAAAAAAAGTATGTAAAGACCCTAAAGCTTCAAATTATGAAAAAGAAGGAATGCATACTAAAGCTTTATGTAAATATGGACCTACAGTATCAATAGATGATCCTGAAAATCCAGAAAAATGAGAAGATTACGGAAAAGAAAAGATTAGAGTAATTCAAAGAGAAGCGTTAAGATCTTTGATTAAAATGTTAATCGAAAGATTGAATGAAATGATCCAAAATATCATAAATAAACAACAAAACTAGTTAGGCTAGTTTTTTCTTTTAAAAAATTAGTTTATTTTTTATTTTAAAGGTAGTAACATACCTTAAGAATTAATTTAGAAAGCAAAATCTAAAAGGAAAGTTTCTTTAAAATAACAACATTAATGAAAATCATTAATGTTGCTATATATAACCTTATCAATATGTACTGTCGCAAAAGGTATATTGTGCGACATACCTATTCTCTTTCATTAAAAAAATATCTTTAATACTTTAACTTTTTTTATTTTCAATAAATAATTTTAAAATATTAAATTAATATGCAAAATTATTTCCACCATTATCTTCATCATCAAAGATATTTATACCTGTATCTGATAATTTTATATTTAAGAAAAATTTATTAATTGGATCTATACCTGATTCTTTTAGTACCATTAAAGAAACTTTAAGATTATTAGCAGCTGTACTTATATCAAGCATTGATTCCCCTTTATTTATGAATTTTTTTAACCTAATAATATTATTTATTACATCTACATAAAGCGGTGATTTTCAAATCTTATAAATATTTAAAATTTCTTCAATGAAACCCTTATTATTATCAATTCTCTCTTTAATTATTTGAGATTTATTTACTCCACTATTTCCAAATTTTTCCATAATATTTTATTACTATATTAAATCTAACCCATATTTAAAATGATGTCAATAACTATTCTATAAATATTATTTCTAGCTCTATTTTTATATTAATTTTTCTTTTTAAATCAGATTGAATTTTTAATATAATTTTATACAATTCTTCCCCTTCTATCTCCTTCTTAGAGCATAAAACTAAAGCATTTTCTGAATTTATTTCGATATTCCCATATTTTTTACCTTTAATTTTTAAAATCCTATTTAACAAAAAACCAGTTGAAATTTTTACCCTACTATTATCCACAGGTCATGATATAATATTAGGAAAAATTTCTTTTAATCGCCTTAATTTGTATTTTGAAATTTCAACATTTTTAAAAACAGACCCACTTGTTCCCATCTTACTTAAATCACCAAATTTTTCATTTCTTATTTTTCTGATTTTATTTCTCACTTCCCTTTTATTTAAACTATCACCAAAGTATTTTTTTAATCTTTTAAAAGAAGAATTTATTATTTTTTCATTTTTTAAATTAAAAAATACTCTATAGATAACAAATCTATTCTTCATTTCTTTAAACAAGGAACTTCTATATGTAAAATTACACTTTTTTAAAGAAAAATCTCTAAATTTTGATGTTTTTAAGTCAAATACTATTACTTTTTCAACAAATTCTCCTATTTCTAATCCATACGCACCTGCATTTCCATAAATAGCTCCACCAATAGTGCCAGGAATAGAAGTTAAACTTGCTAAATTGTATATATTTTCTTTTTGTAAAAAACTAACTAAATTATCCAGATCAACTCCAGCTTCTACCTCTAAAATATTTTTATTTATTTTTATCTTCTTATTATAAATTTTTATAATCAATCCATTATAAAAATTATTCAAAAAAACAATATTTGAACCACCACCTAAAATAAAATATTTTATTTTTTCTTTTTTTATAAATTCAAAAACTTCAAACAAATCCTTTTTATTTTTAACTTCACAAAAATATCTTACTTTAGAATTAATTTTTCAAGTATTAAATTTACCTATTAATTTATTTTTTTGAATTTTCATTATATTTAATAATATAACTTTAAACAAATAATATTTAAATATCTAGACCTGCATTCTTTGCATTTGCAACAATAAATGATTTTCTTGGTGGAACTTCAGCTCCCATTAAAATATCAAATATAGTATCGGCTTCAGCAGCATCTTCGATGGTAATTTGTTTTAAAATTCTTTCACTCTTATCCATAGTTGTTTCATAAAGCTCTTCAGCATTCATCTCTCCAAGACCCTTATATCTTTGGATTTTAATATTTCCAGCAGAACTATCATTATCTTCATCTTCAGAAACCCCAAGATCCTTTAAAATTTTAAATTTTTCTTCATCTGAATATGCATAATAAAATGATTTACCCTTTATCACTTTATATAACGGAGGATTAGCAATATACAAATAACCTCCTTTTATTATTTCCTTAAAATGTCTATAAAATAAAGTTAATAAAAGAGTATTAATATGCTTACCATCAACATCCGCATCCGTTGCTATAATAATTTTATGATATCTTAATTTTTCAATATTAAAAATATCTCCAATCCCAGTACCTAAAGCAGTTACAACATTCCTAATTTGTTCAGACCCTAAAATTCTATCTATTCTTGCTCTTTCAACATTTAAAATCTTACCTCTTAAAGGCAATATAGCTTGAGTTTTTCTATCTCTCCCCTGCTTTGCAGACCCTCCAGCAGAATCTCCCTCAACAATAAATAATTCTGAATCTTCTGGTTTTTTAGACTGACAATCAGCTAATTTTCCTGGTAAAGATAATCCTTCCAAAGCCCCTTTTCTAATTACAGAATCTTTTGCTGCCTTTGCTGCCTTTCTAGCTTTTTGCGCAATAATACCTTTTTGAATAATCTTTTTTGCATCATCTGGATTTTCCTCCATAAATTCAGCCAAAGCTTCACTAAAAGCTGATTCAACTAATCCTTTTGCTTTTGTTGATCCTAATTTACCTTTAGTTTGACCTTCAAATTCAGGATCAGTTAAATGAATAGAAACTATAGCCGTAATACCTTCCAATAAATCATCTCCTTGCAAAGCTTCATCTTTTTCTTTTAAAACATTATTTTTCTTTGCATAAGAATTCATACTTCTTGTTAAAGCTGTTTTAAAACCAGTTAAATGAAAACCTCCTTCTGGATTTGGAATATTATTAGCATAAGCTAAAATTCTATTAGAAATATCATCTACATATTGAAAAGCTATCTCTACAGTTTCCCCAGATTCATTTACAACTTTTTTAGTATGGAAAATATTTTTATGAATTGATTTTTGATGTTTATTCAAAAATCTCACCAAAGCTAATAATCCAGAATCAAAATAAAAAGTTTCAGAAACTACAGGAAAAGATAAATCATTTAAATAAAATTGATCTTCAGGAATTTCTCCTTCAAATTCTCTTAGGTCTATAATTGTAATTTTTAATCCTTTAACTAAATAAGCCTGACCTCTTAAATGGTTTTTTAATCTTTTATATGAATGGTTTTCTAATCCTTTAAAAATTTCAGGATCAAATCTGTAAGAAATAATAGTTCCAGTATTTTCAGTTTTTCTTTTTTCTTTTTTTACATCTGCCTTTTTTATACCCTTACTATATTCTTGAAAATATACATTTCCATCTTTATGAACTTCAGCCCTCATATATTCAGATAAAGCATTTGTTACCGAAGCACCTACCCCATGAAGACCACCAGATATCTTATATCCGCTATCTTCCCCACCAAACTTACCACCAGCATGCAAAGTAGTCATAATAGTTTCTAAAGCAGAAACTTTTGTTTTTTTATGTTTATCAACTGGAATACCACGACCATTATCAGCAACTCTAATAATTTCATTTGGTAAAATTGCAACTTCAATTTGATCTGCATAACCACCCATTGCTTCATCACGAGAGTTATCAAATATTTCCCTCACTAAAGTATGTAGTCCATCTGTTCCGGTTGAACCTATATACATTCCTGGTCTTTTTCTTACTGGTTCTAAACCTTCCAAAACAGAGATTTGATCCGCTCCATATTCAACTTTTTTCTTTGTCATAATTACTTTTCATTATATCAGATTTTAATAAAAAAACGACTAAAAAAGCTCTATTTTTCAACACATCAGAGTATATTTTTTAAAAAGAAAAAACAGCTGAAAGTCAACTGTTTTTTAAAATAAAACCTAAAATTAATTAAATATCGCAAGATGCAGGTATTTGACTATCTGCCGCTTCACCATAACCAAAACCAGTTGATGGAATTTTATTAGATATAGATTCTTCACACTCTACTGGTGGATTTTCAAAACCAGAACAAACTGATTTTAAAATACTATTAGAATCACGAGCTTGATTTTCTATTACTGTTCCATTAATCACAAGAGTTGGCGAACCACCTACTCCATATTTTTTATTTAAATTATCATGTAATTTAAATTGTGGAAACTGACCACTTAATCAGCTAGCTTCATCCTTCATATATTTTGTAACCTCAAATTTATCATCAGTTTCAATTACACATTTATCTAATGCAACTTTATCAATTTGATTTCTATTTAAACAATCTTCACTATCACCTTCTTCAAGAAAACAAGATAAATATCTATTGAATTTTTCAGGTTCATTTTCTGCGATACAATATTCTCTTACATTTTCATCAGATTCTTTTTCTCCATGCATAATATAATTAACAAATCTTATATTTGCATCTATTTTATCTCCTAATTTTTCAACTACAGGCAAATAACCCTTTTCTGCTTGAGTTCCAAATGGACAATAACTCATTACAAAAAGTTCAACTTCTGGCTTTTCAGTTTTTATAACTTCAACTTGAACTATTTCTTCTTCAACCCCCATAAGTTCCTCAATATCAATAGTTTCTAAAATAATCTTTTTTTGATCTTTTGTAACATAAAGAGGCTGTCCATCTTGAGTTTTATCAATAAGAGTATTTAATTTATAAATACCATTCTCTTCAACCACCGATGTAATTTCAAAATCAACATCTTCTTGAATAAAATATTCAGTAACTATTTTTTCAAATTTATCTGTTATTTCAGCTTTTTTAGATTCTGATAATGAATCATTATTGCCAGAAATAATTACCCCAACAACAAAAACCAATACCACTATCCCTAAAACTATATTTTTTATTAAGCTATTATTCATATTATTTATTTATTTATTTTATTTAGAAAAGAATGCTTTTAAAGATTCGTCTATCGTTTCAAAATCAGCTGGCACAGGAATTACTTGACCTGTTGCAACAACTTCAATAAAAACGCTAGGCGTTACATTAACTTTAGCTTCAATAGCCTCATTATATGAATCTTGAATTCTATCTTTAATTTCTTGATTGTTTCTGCATGATTTAAAGTCATCTAAATTTAAATCAATATCTAAACCAATCATATCTAATTTTTTTTCTGTAAACATTCCATCAGAATTAGATTCAGAATAAACAATATCTTTAAAAGATATGAATTTATCACTTCCACCTAATTTATTTGCACATTCCAAAGCAACTGATTCCATAAATGATGATAGATGTTTCTTGAGAGGAAAATGTCTAAAAACAAATCCTACTTCATCTGATCATTTATCTACTAACTTAGTATAAACTTCATCGTTATATTTTTTACAATAAACATATTCTAAATCCGTATATTCTATTATGAAGACTTCAGCATTTTCATTACCAATAATAATATCAGTTTTTTTATCAACTTTTTTCGGAGATGGTAAATTATTATTTTCAATAACTACATCATCCCTGATTTGTTTATTCTGATTTTTTGATTCAAAATAAATACCAAAAAATATTACTAAAGTTGCTATTAAAACAGTTAATGATATTAGAAATTTATCAGACATTTTTTTATTTTTTTAATTAATTAGGTTAAAAACCTACATTCAATTTTAACATAATTAATTAAAAAAAATAAATATAACTATTAATTCATATTTTAATATCATCAAAAATTTGTTATTATTACTTCTATGAATAAAAAATATTTAAAACCCTATGATCATTCTCAATATGAAAATGATTTATATCAAGCTTGGGAAAAATCGGGTTATTTTAATCCAGATAATTTACCAGGAGAACGAGCAGAAAATTTTTCCATAATTTTACCCCCACCAAATGCAAATGGAGATTTACACGCAGGTCATGGATCTGACTTTGTACTAAAAGATGTAATGGCTAGATACCACAGAATGATTGGTAAAAAAACAGTTATGATTCCTGGGGCTGATCATGCTGGATTTGAAACTCAAGGTGTTTATGAAAAGAAATTACAGAAAGAAGGAAGATCTCGTTTTGGAATGGAAAATCAACAACTTTATGATGAAATATATGATTTTGTAATGGAAAATAAATCAAACATGGAAGATCAAGTAAAGAGACTTGGGACTTCTTGTGATTGATCTAGAAATACTTTTACTCTACAACCAGATGTTGTTGAAAAAGTTAAAGATACTTTTCTTAAAATGTATAAAGATAAAATGATCTATAGAGGAAAAAGATCAATTCATTGAAATCCTAAATTTAAAACATCATTAGCAGAAATTGAAACAAAATTTGAAGACAAAACAGAACCTTTTTATTATTTTCAATATGGCCCTTTTGAAATTGGAACTTCTAGACCTGAAACAAAATTTGGAGATAAATATGTTGTAATGCATCCCGATGATAAAAGATATGAAAAATGAAATCACGGCGATACTTTTGAAACTGAATGAATTAATGGGAAAGTTAACGCAACTGTAATCAAAGATGAAGCTATTGATATGGAATTCGGTACAGGAGTTATGACGATTACTCCATGGCATGATCTTACTGATTTTGAAATTGCACAAAGACATGATTTAAAATACGAACAAGTAATAGATTTAGATGGTAAATTAATGGATATTGCTGGAGAATTTGCTGGAGAAAAAATTCACATAGCTAGACCTAAAGTTGTTGAAAAATTAAAAGAAAAAAGATTACTTACAAAAATAGAAGAAAAACATACTCACGCAGTTAGAACTTGTGAAAGAACTGGGGTTGTTATAGAACCACAATTAATGAATCAATGATTTATTAAAATGAAACCTTTAACTGAATTAGCTCTTAAAGCTCTAGAGGATGAAAAAATAAGTTTTGTATCAGAGCAATTCGAAAAAACGTTTCGTCATTGAATGGAAAATCCAGTTGATTGAAATATTTCAAGACAAATAGTTTGAGGTATTGAAATTCCAGCTTGATTTAAAAATAAAGGAGAATCTAATGAAGAATTTATTGTTTCAAAAGAAAAACCTGAAGGTGAAGGATGGGAAAAGGAATCTGATACTTTTGATACTTGGTTTTCATCAGGACAATGACCTTTATTAACTTTAGGATTTCCGGAAGGAGAAGATTTTAAGACTTTCTACCCTACCAGTGTAATGGAAACAGGAAGAGATTTAATATTCAAGTGAGTTCCGAGAATGATTATGTTCGGTCTTTATTTAGCAAAAGACGTTCCATTTAAAGATATTTATTTACACGGAATGGTTTTAGATGGAAAAGGTAAAAAAATGTCTAAATCAAAAGGAAATACACTTTCTCCTATAGAACTTGGTGATGAATTTGGAATGGATGCTACTAGAATGTCTTTTATCGTTGGAAATACTCCAGGTAGAGATATGCCACTACCTATCGATAAAGTTAGAGGTTATAAAAAATTCTCAAATAAAATTTGAAATATAACAAGATTTATCTATGAAAAATCTGAAGGATTTGATTATGAAAATTTTGATATTTCCAAATTAACAGATTTTGAAAAAGAAAAAATTGCAGAGGTAAAAGAAATGAAAAAATCTGTTGGGAAAAATATTGAAGACTATAAATTATATTTAGCAGCAGAAGATGCTTATCATTACGTTTGACATACTCTTGCCGATAAAGTTCTTGAAGAAAGTAAAGAAGCTTTATTTGATAAAACAACTTTAGAAGATAAAGAAAATAAGCTTTATATGCTTCTTACAATTCTAAAAGATATATTAAAAACAATGCATCCTTTCATGCCTTTTATCACAGAAGAAATATGAAAAGACTTCCCTCAAAAAGAAAAAGATTTATTGATGGTTGAAAACTGAAATTAATAAAACAAAAAAACAACTTTCAATAAGTTGTTTTTTAATTAAATTTATTAAATTTTTGTAATTCAACGTTTAATTAATTTCTTTTAATGTTATTTTTAAATATTTAATAAATTCATCTGCATCTAAAAAATAATTTGGATACATTTCTTTTAATTTTTTAATATCATTAACAGATACTAATACAATATCCATATTATTATTTTCTTTATATTTTTGTTCTAATTCAATATATTTTTTATTAGCATCATCCAATCCGGATTCAGAAAATCTTGTAATAACTAAATTTCTTTTATCAAAATTTAATTGTATTAAAAAATATTTACCAGAACCTTTCCCAGATATATTTTCAGTAACTTTTTTAAAACCTTTTAATCTATCGATTAATTTTTCTTCTTCTATTAATAATTCTATTTCTTTTGCTAATAATGCATCTTTTTTATTCTCTTCTAATAGTTTAAAACCTGTACTAATTTTTTTAAATAATTCTAAAATTTTTTTATCTCCAAAACTTTGTTTTAATGGTTGTTTTAAATATGCCCCCATTATTTCTACAGATGTTGCTCAAGCATGATGAAGCTTAGTTCTTATTTGTATCTCAACATTAATTTTATTAAACTTTTTATCTTCGTATTGATATACGATATGCAAACTTCTATATCCGCTCTCTTTCGGTCCAGGATTATTATCTTTTATATAATCATATTCTCTCACCCTGTTTGATTTGAAATTTGGAGCTTTTTCAGATTTAATTAATTTATCATTAAGATTATAAACATCCTTTATATCTGCAACTACAACTCTCAACCCAGCAACATCTTGCATTCTTGAAAGATTCATTTTTTCATTAATTTTTATTTTTTTAATGATAGATGGAACTCTTTTCAACCTTTGAGATATTAAACTTTTTTCATTTTTTTTCTTTGTAACAAAACCCTAAAACTTCTCATTGCCTGATGATGAGATTCTCTAAAATATTTTAATATTTTATAAGATTCATCTTTAGAAAAAATATTATCAAGTCCGGCTAAAACTAAGCCAGCTTTATTTATTTCACTATTAGAAAATTTTTTTATTTTTTTCATAATATTTTTATTTTTTCTAACATTTTCACCTATTTTTAAATTAACTGAACTATTTCTTCAAAAGTAACCATTTGTTGATCTCCAGTTTCCATATTTTTTAGAGTGAATTTATTTTCTTTCAATTCTTTTTCACCTATAAAAATCACAAATGGAATTCCTAATTTATCAGCATATTTAATTCTTTTTTCAAATTTTCTTGAAAAATTTAAATCAACTTCACTAGATATATTATTTTGCCTTAACAAAGAAACCAATTCTAAAGATTTTTCTTTCGCAGATTCCTCTAAAGGTAATACTAAAATTTCAGAATAAGTTGATTCTTTAGTTTCAATAATTCCCTTTTTAATTAATTGATCAAATAACCTAGATAATCCTATTGAAATTCCAACTCCAGGTAATTTTCTATTAGTATAATCTGATGCTAAATCATCATATCTACCCCCAGAACACACTGAACCTATTTCAGGATATTGATTTAATCTAGTTTCGTAAACAGTTCCTGTATAGTAAGCTAAACCTCTTGCTATAGCCAAATCTATTTCAAAATATTTCTCATCAATTTTTAAAGACTTTAAGTTATTAATTACAATTTCTAATTCATTAATTCCTTCATTGAAAATTTCATTTTCAATATTTAAACCACTTAAACCTTTTAAAATTTCTTCATCAGTTCCTTTTAAATTTAAAAACTCAAAAATCTTATTTACTTTTTCTTCTTCTATTCCTAATTTATCTAATTCTTTTTTAACTTCTTCCTCGCCTATTTTATCCAATTTATCAATAGATTGCATTATGCTTTTAGCATCTTTTTCTAAAATTAAATCTAAAAACAAACCATTAAATATTTTTCTATTATTAATCCTTACAGTTATATCCCCTAAATCTAAATCCCTAAAAACTTTCACAATTATTGCCGGAATTTCAGAATCAAAACTTAAATCTAAAGCTTCATCTCCAATAACATCTATATCTGCTTGATAAAATTCTCTAAATCTTCCTGCTTGAGGTCTTTCCCCCCTATAAACCTTTGCTATTTGATATCTTTTAAATGGAAAAGTTAATTCTCCATATTTATCAGCGACATATCTAGCAAGTGGAACTGTTAAGTCAAAACGCAAAGCTAACTCAGAATCACCTTTTTTTAGCTCATAAATTTGTGTTTCAGTTTCCCCTCCAGCTTTTGCAAATAAAACTTCCTTTCTTTCAATTAAAGGATTATCCATGGGTATAAAACCAAAAAGTTTATAATTTTCTTCTATAATACTTTTCATTTTATTAAATAATATCTGTTCTGCTGGTTTTAGTTCCATAAAACCAGAAAGAGGTTTTGTGTTTATATTAATCATGAAGAAATTATAACATAGCGAAGTGAGAGTTGAAAATATATAACAAGATTAATTCAAAAATTAGTAAAAATAAACGAATGAAATGAGTTTAATTTTTGATAATTTTTGAATTAATGAAAATAAACGAATGAAATGAGTTTAATTTTTGATAATTTTTGAATT
>Ga0208647_1000047_pt1 | contig 58565 bp, 54 predicted proteins | sample AntAceMetag02UKA_FD_184765 | JGI IMG/M metagenome (GOLD analysis project Ga0208647, IMG submission 184765) | Saline lake microbial communities from Ace Lake, Antarctica - Antarctic Ace Lake Metagenome 02UKA (SPAdes) (version 2) | ecosystem: Environmental > Aquatic > Non-marine Saline and... | reverse complement strand
ATAATATTGATATTTTTACTAAAGGTGAAGATATTTTTGTGTCTACAGATGACAAGGTAATGGTAAACTTGTTTGAAAAAATATTTGAATCTCTGATTGCAATTGCAAATAGCAATATAATTATCTCAGAAAGAGATGTTATTTATATAGCAAAACTTGCTGAAGAAAAGAAAAAAGAAGAGATTGTCGATATATATGTTAATAGATTGTTAATTACTAAAACTTTTGCAGGAAAACCAATCCATGCAAAAACTTTGAATCAATTAAATTATATAAAAGCGATTAATAATAATGATCTTGTATTTGGTATTGGACCAGCAGGAACAGGTAAAACTTATGTTGCTGTAGTAAATTCGCTTGCAAAACTAAAGTCTGGTGACATCAAGAAAATAATTTTAACGAGACCAGCTGTTGAAGCGGGAGAAAGCTTAGGATTTCTACCTGGTGATTTAAAAGAAAAGGTAGATCCTTATTTAAGACCATTATATGATGCCTTATATGAAGTTTTAGGAAAGAAACAAACAGATGATTTAATCGAAAAGGGTGTCATTGAAATTGCACCGCTTGCATATATGAGAGGTAGAACTCTAGAAAATGCATATGTAATACTTGATGAGGCACAAAATACAACCTATAATCAAATGAAATTATTTTTAACAAGGTTAGGGTTTAACTCAAAAATGGTAGTAACAGGTGATATAACACAAATAGATCTTCCAAAAAGAATTGAAAGCGGATTAATAAATGCAATAAAAATACTTAAAGATGTTAATGGTATTAAGATAGTAGAATTTGAAAGAGTGGATGTTATTAGACATCCATTGGTTCAAAAAGTCCTAGAGAGGTATGAAAAATATGAAAGTTAATTTAATAAACAAATATAACGATGAAAACTATCTTGATTTGATTAAAAAAGTATTAACAAATGCTGAGAATAAACTTCAAATTAAGAATAAAAGTATTAATATAATCTTAATTGATGACGATGAAATTCAAGATTTAAATAAAACTTATCGTGAAAAAGATTACGCCACAGACGTTCTTACATTTCCAGATGGTTATTTAAACAACCTTGGAGATGTCTTCATCTCTATTCCAAAATGCAGCTCTCAAGCAACAGAACTAGGGCATTCATTTGAAAGAGAATTAGGATTCCTTGTATTACACGGCTTTCTTCACTCAATTGGATATGATCATAATACAGATGAAGAAGAAACTGAAATGACAAAGCTTCAAGAAGCAATTTTATATAAATCAAAACTTAATAGGTAGGTGACTTAAATGAATAAATTATATGAAAAAGCAAAAAATGTTTTACCAAACTCGTACTCAAAATATTCTAATTTCAAAGTAGCTGCTGCACTTAAGTTAAAAAGTGGTGAAGTAATCACTGGAATTAATGTTGAAAATGCAGCTTATGGACTTTCAAATTGTGCAGAAAGAAGTGCATTATTTACTGCTTACTCAAAAGGAATAAGAAAAAATGATATTGAAGAAATATTAATTACAACAGAACAAGATGGCTTTATTTCGCCTTGTGGAGCTTGTCGTCAGGTTATGAGTGAACTAATGCCGGCGGATGCACTTGTGCATCTTGCTAACAATAAAGGTGAAATTAAAACGCTTAAGAATAGTGATTTATTACCTCTAGCATTCACAGAGGATGATTTATAATGTTTAAATCAGGATTTGTTACTATAATAGGTAGACCGAATTCTGGTAAATCGACCTTTCTAAATAATGTTTTAGGGGAAAAGATTACTATTGTTTCGGATAAACCTCAAACAACCAGAAATAATATTTCTGGTATTTTAACAACTCCTCATTCACAAATCGTGTTTATCGATACTCCAGGAATTCATAAACCATTACATAAACTTGGTGAATTCATGTCAAAATCAGCTATCAATACTTTAAGAAGTGTTGATTTAATTATGCTTATGGTTGATAGCACTCAATATTTTGGAAAGGGAGATCAATTCATTATCGACCTTTTAAAAGGTGTAAAAGTGCCAGTCTTTTTGATTGTTAATAAAGTTGATTTAATAGAAGATATTGCTCCACTTAAATTACATATAGATAAGTTTAAAGCAGCCTTTAACTTTAAAGGAATATTTACTGTTAGTGCTTTAAGAGGAGATAATTTAGATAAACTATTAGTTGATATTGAAAATGAACTGGAAGAGGGACCAAAATATTATCCTGATGATCAGAAAACTGATCATCCTGAAAGATTTATAATAAGTGAACTAATACGTGAAAAAGTATTACGACTAACAAAAGAAGAAATACCACACTCAGTTATGGTTTTAATTGAGTATGTTCAAAAGGACGATGTCAATCCTTTATTATTAAATATCCATGCTTCAATAATAGTTGAAAGAGATTCTCAAAAAGGAATTATTATTGGTAAAGGTGGAAGTATGATAAAGGAAATCGGGACTTTAGCAAGAAAAGATATTTTGCATTTACTAGGTCAAAAAGTATATTTAGATTTACACTGTAAGGTTGTTAAAAATTGGCGCAATAAGGATTTCCATTTAAGAAATTTCGGGTATCAAGAAGATTTAAACTAGGTGATAATATGGATTTTATAGAAGGTATTGTTTTAAAATCTTTAGACTACAAAGACAGTTCTAAAATCCTTTATTTGTATACAGATAAAGGTCTTTTGAGTATTATTGCTCATAGTGTTAAGAAAATGAATAATATAAACCGCTTTCTTAGCCAAAATGGTAACCTAATTAGATTTACTCACTCAAGTGGTACATTTCCTTCTTTGAAAGAAGGAGAACTAATTAATGATTATCCAAAGATTAAAGAAGATATATTAGCGTATACATATATGAATCACATTATGGAATTGGTTAACAATACAATCTCAGAAGATTTAAATCACTCAAAGATGTTTTCGTTTTTAAAGAGAATGTTCATTTTATTTAACGATCAACACAATCCTGAAATTCTTAGTTTCATTTTTGAATTAAAACTATTGTTCTTTTTAGGATATGGTCTGAATTTTAAAAAATGTAATGTTTGTGGTAAAACTGAGAATCTTGTGTTTAGTATTGATAGCGGTGGTCTTATTTGCCCTGAGCATCTATCATATAAACAAGATAGTTTTGGAAGTGATATCTATAAAATTCTTATTTCACTCTATTATATCGATATTAGTAATCTTGAAATGCCAAATGTGACAGACAATCAATTAGTAATTATAAGACATATTATTGATCGATTATTCGATCAATATGTAAGTTTTAATACAAAATCAAGAAAAATCCTACTACAATTACAAAAATACTAAAAGAGCTTGTCTCTTTTTTTTGATTTTGTGTTATAATATAAAATGCATATTTATGTCCAAATTTGAATTTTTAGGAGGAGCAATATGAGTAGAATAAAAATGGAAGAGTTGGTAAAATACGCTAAAAACTATGGTTTTGTATTCCAAGGCAGTGAAATTTATGGTGGATTAGCTAACACTTGGGACTATGGTCCTCTTGGTGTTGAACTCAAGAATAACCTAAAAAGTGCTTGGTGGAAGAAATTTATTCAAGAAAATAATTTAAATGTTGGACTAGATAGTTCAATTCTTTTGAATCCTAAAACGTGGGAAGCTAGTGGACATATTGGTGGTTTTAGTGACCCATTAACAGATTGTAAAAAGTGTAATACAAGACATCGTGCAGATAAATTAATTGAAAATTTTAGTAATAATACTATTAATGCGGATGGCTGGTCTAACGAAAAAATGATGGAATATATCTTAGAAAATAAAATAGTTTGTCCGAATTGCGGAAAGCTAGACTATACTGAAATTAGAGAATTCAATCTAATGTTTAAGACAAGTCAAGGAGTCGTTTCTGAATCAAATAACGACATCTATTTACGTCCTGAAACTGCTCAAGGAATCTTCTTGAACTTTAAAAATATTCAACGAACAGCACGAAAAAAAGTGCCTTTTGGAATTGGTCAAATTGGAAAGTCATTTAGAAATGAAATTACTCCAGGTAACTTCATTTTTAGAACAAGAGAATTTGAACAAATGGAACTTGAGTTTTTTACAAAACCAGGAACTGAAATGGAATGGTTTGAATATTGGAAGAAAGAGTCTTATAATTTCTTAGTATCTTTAGGACTTAATCCAGAAAGTATTAAAATGAGAGATCACGCTGTAGAACAACTATCTCATTATTCAAATGCAACTACTGATATTGAATTCAAATTCCCTTGGGGATTTGATGAACTTTGGGGTATTGCTTCAAGAACAGATTATGATTTAAAACAACATCAAGAGCACTCTAAACAAGCTCTTCATTATTTAGATCCAGTAACAAATGAAAAGTATATCCCATATGTTATTGAACCATCACTTGGGGTAGAAAGATTATTTTTAGCAGTATTATCTGAAGCTTACACAGTTGAAAAATTAGATAATGATGAAGAAAGAATAAACTTAAAATTATTGCCTAGTTTGGCTCCGTATAAAGTGGCAGTCTTTCCGTTAATTAAAAAGTACCATAAAGAATTAGCTGATGAGATGATTGTTTATTTAAGTAAGTACTTTACAGTAACTAGTGATGAATCAGGGAAAATCGGAAGAAGATATCGTCGTCAAGACGCTATTGGTACTCCTTTTGCATTAACAATTGATGATCTAGCAATTAAGGAAAACAAATTTACATTAAGAAGCCGAGATACGATGGAACAAATTGTTTTATCAAAAGAAGAATTAATTCCATATTTGATGGAAAAACTATATTATTAGGTGATTAAATGCCAAGAATAAGCGAAGCGGTAATCAAAGAAGTTCTTGAAAAGACAGATATAGTCGACGTTGTATCTGAAAAAGTTTCTCTTTCTAAAAAAGGAAAGAGTTATTTTGGATTGTGCCCTTTTCATAATGAAAAGACACCATCATTTTCTGTAGAACCTGAAATGAAAATCTTTAACTGTTTCTCTTGTGGTGAAAAAGGAAATGCAATCACTTTTAAACAAAAAACTGAAAACATATCTTTCTTAGAAGCTGTTGAGGATTTAGCAAAGAAAGCTAATATAGATTTAAATATATCATCTTTCAAAAAAGAAAATCCAAATAAAAAGTTCTTTGAAATTAATAAAGATTCACTTAACTTTTATGAACTTTACTTAAGTAGTACTAAACAAGGGATCATCGCTAAAGATTATCTTCACAAAAGAGGAATAACTGATGAATTAATTAGTTATTTCAATATTGGATTGTCACCATCAGAATATGATGTTTTATATAAAACTCTTACTCATAAAGGAATTCTTGTGTCTGACTTACATGATTTAGGTCTTGTAAAACAGAGTAAAACTGATTCATTCTATGATTTATTCAGAGAAAGAATCATGTTTCCGATTATGGATGACAGAGGAAATGTTGTTGCGTTTTCTGGAAGAAGTTACTTAGAGACAAAAAAAGAATCTCCTAAATATATCAACAGTCCTCAAACAAAGGTATTTACAAAAAGCAAAGTATTATATAACTTAAGTAATGCTTTAAACGAAATCAAAAAGAATGATAGAGTTGTTTTATTTGAAGGATATATGGATGTCATTGCTGCTTTTAGAGCTAATATTAAAGAGAGCGTAGCTTCAATGGGTACATCATTAACTGTTGAACAAGTTAAACTAGTAAAAAGATATACAAATAATGTTACTATCTGTTATGATGGAGACCCGGCTGGTATTGAAGCAGCAACAAGAGCAATAAAATTATTTGAAAATGAAAGAATGGAAGTCAAAATTGTTCTGTTGCCAGACAATATGGACCCAGATGACTACTTAACAAAACATTCTGAAGCTGAACTAAATACATTTATTAATGAGAAGTGGATTGATAAAATAGAATTTTCATATTTGAAAAGCAATATGAATATTGATTTTACTAAAATGCTTGATATTGAACATTTTAAAAAAATAATTTTTGATCTTATTAAAAACACATCAAACACTATTATAGAAAGCTATATTAAACGTTTATCAACTGATATTGGAATTTCTCTCGAATCTGTGAGACAAGATTTCTATCAATATACAAAGAAAAACATTCATAATATAGGTGCTAAAACAAAGCGTTCTGTGCCAATAGAACCAAAACACCTATTTGCAGAAAGAAGGCTATTAAGTTACTTTATTGATGATATCAAATATGTTTTAAAGTTTAATGTTGAATTTGGAGATTTGTTTTATATAGATGCTAATAGTAGAGATATAAAACATTTAATCGAAGATAAACATTATAAAAATCTAGAAGATCATGAAAATTCTGAAATTAAGGAAGATGAATTAGAAAATATTCTTAGTCAAGAACAATTACATTTTTACAACACCAAGGTAAAAAATAGGCTGATTGAACATTTTGATGCAGAGTATGAAGACCTTATTTCAACAATTCAGGATTACCTAAACTCTTTGCTCCAAGAAGAATTTGAGGAAAAAATAAGAGTTGCACCAACTGTAAAGGAAAAAATAGAACTTGCAAAGTATCGTGATGTATATATTAAGGAGGCAAAACATGGACAAAGATAAAATTATTCAAGAGCTTGTAGATATTAATAAATCAAAAGGTTATTTAGCAATAAAAGAAATTCTGAAATATGTTAGTGATGGAACAGAGGACTTCGATATTATCGTGGCAGCACTTGAAAAGAGACAAGTTGATGTAGTTAGTGAAGATGAAATGGTGAGCTATGATATCTCAAAACTTGAGAAATTGGAAGAAGCCTCAAAATTTGCAATTGAAGATGATGAATTAGATCCAAGTATTGTTCTAGACTTGAATTTTACAAAAGATATTGAAGAAGAATTACTTCATGATAAATCTTTTGAAAGCCAAATTTCAATTAAAGTTGATGACCCAGTTAGAATGTACTTAAAGGAAATTGGACGTGTAGACTTACTAGAAGGATCAAAGGAAGTTGAACTAGCAACTGATATAGCAAATGCTAAAATGGCAAATGAACAATTTGACGAATTAGTGGCTTCTGGTGTAGAAATTACACCTGAATACAAAAAAACAGTTGAAGATATTATGTTTAAGGGTGAACTTGCTAAAAATAAATTAGTAGAGGCAAACCTAAGACTAGTAGTTTCTATAGCAAAAAGATACGTTGGTAGAGGCATGCAATTTCTTGACCTAATTCAAGAAGGAAATATGGGGTTAATGAAGGCAGTTGGAAAGTTTGACCACACTAAAGGATTCAAGTTTTCTACCTACGCAACTTGGTGGATTAGACAAGCCATCACAAGAGCAATTGCAGATCAAGCAAGAACGATTAGAATACCAGTTCATATGGTGGAAACAATTAATAAATTAGTTAGAACTCAACGTCAATTAATTCAAGAATTGAAGCGTGAACCTCTTCCTGAAGAAGTTGCAGAGAGAATGGGAATCACTGTTGAAAAAGTACAAATAATCCAAAAAGTTGCACAAGAACCAATCTCTTTAGAGAGCCCTGTAGGTGAAGAAGAGGATTCTAGTTTAGGGGACTTTATTCCTGACCCAGATACTTTGACTCCAATGGAGTTTACATCGAAAATCATGTTAAAACGTGAGCTTGATAATGTCTTAGAGACATTGACCGATAGAGAAGAGAAAGTTCTTAGAATGCGTTTTGGGCTTTTAGATGGTCGTAGTCGCACTCTAGAAGAAGTTGGTCGTGAATTTGGAGTAACTCGTGAAAGAATAAGACAAATTGAAGCTAAAGCATTAAGAAAATTAAGACACCCATCAAGATCTAAAAGACTTAAGGACTTCATGAGTGGAAAATAATGAAATTAACTAAGCGATTATCTAGTTGCCTTCAATACACAAAAGGTTTTAGTAAGCTAGCTGATATTGGGACTGACCATGCGTTACTTCCTATCGCTGCAGTACAAGAAGGATTTGTATTAAATGCAGTCGCAATTGACAATAAAATTGGACCTTTTGGAATTGCATATAATAATGTAAAACATAGTAATGTATCAAACAAGGTTAAAGTCATCTTAGGTGACGGATTAGAAAAAATAGATGATGAAGTTGATGTTGTTGTAATTAGTGGAATGGGTGGCAGTTTAATCTCTGACATTTTACAAAATAATAGTTGTCGATTTATAAAAAGATTCATTTTACAACCAAATAATGATGCAGAAAAAATCCGCGCAATTCTTTCATCAATTGATTATTATATAATTGATGAGTTAGTCATAAGTGAAAATAATAAGTTTTATGATCTAATCATCTTAGAAAAAGGAAAAATGACATATTCACCACTTGAACTGATGTTTGGACCAGTAAACCTAAAGGTCAAATCCCATTATTTTATTTTAAGAATTCAAAAAGAGTTAAATCGACTTAATTCCCTTCTTAAAGAGCTAAATGACTCGGAAAGATTAAGCGAAATTGAGAAAACTATAGCTTTATTAAAGGAGGCATTGAAATGAAAGGAATAGATATAATAAAGATTTTCGAATCAATGTACCCAAAGAACTTAGCATATGATTGGGACAATGTAGGTCTTCAAGTTGGGTCACTACATAAAGATGTTAACTCTATATTGTTAACTTTAGATGTCACAAAAGAAGTTATTGATGAAGCAATTGAGCAACAAGTTGATATGATTGTTGTTCACCATCCCTTAATATTTTCCCCAATCAACAGTATTAACACAGACACATATAGAGGCAAACAAATTGAAAAGCTCATTAAACATGATATAACGTTGTATGTAGCACATACCAACTTCGATATAAGTAACAAAGGTATGAATTTGATTTTAGCAAATCTGCTTCATCTTAAAAACCAGAAGATTTTAGATTATACTACTGAAAATGAAGGATTAGGAAGAATTGGTGAAATTGATCAATGCGATATGCAATTTGCAATTGATTATGTAAAAAAAACGTTCCAAGTCAAGAACGCTAGATTTATAGGAAACATAAACAAGAAAGTTACAAAAATTGCTATATCTGGAGGTAGTGGATCAAGTAATATCTACAACGCTAAAAGAATGGGAGCAGATTTATATGTAACAGGTGATTTATCTTATCACCATGCTCATGACGTCTTAGCAATCGGATTAAATGCTCTAGATATTGGTCACAATATTGAAAAATTTTTTGTTTCTGAATTAAAAAGCATATTAAAAGATGCTGGAATTACTTCCAACATCTTAGTTAGTAAAATTGATACTAATCCCTATAAATTTGTATAAAAAAAGAGTTATAAACTCTTTTTTTTATACTTCACTTATAGCTTCAACAGGGCATACAGGTTCGCATGCACCACAGTCAATACAAACGTCTTCGTCAATAACAAAGATATCTCCTTCAGAAATACAATCAACTGGGCATTCTGCAACGCAAGCTGCACATGCAATACAGTCACTATTAATTCTTCTTGGCATATTGTAGTACCTCCTTTAATGACATTTTAATCTCATATACATTGTATTTGATTATATATTAAAAGTAAACATATTTCTCAAAATCTTTTTTTATAAATATATGCTTATTTATAAAAAATATAATTATATTTGCTTTAATCTTAAAATTGAACTAATATAAGCCTATCAAAGGGAAAATAATTTATTTGAGAGGATGATTATATTGTTCAATATTGATCTAATTCCTGGCCTAATTATGGGATTTAGAGAAGGACTAGAAGCCTTCTTGATAATTGCAATTATGCTAGAGTATTTAAATAAGAGCAACAAAAAAGAATATAAAAAGTATGTTTATACCGGACTAGAGGTTGGTATTATAGCATCTCTATTGTTTGGAGGAATCTTGTTTGGGATATCTTCTATGATAGATAAATCAAGTAATATCGCGAAATTATGGGAATCGGGGAGTTCTATTGTCGCTTTAATTCTAATAACTATGTTTATCTATTGGATGATTCAAAATAGACATAAAATTGTATCTGATATTCATGGTAAAATGGATAACTCATTATCAAAAATTGGATTGGTCTCTCTTGCTGCAATAATGGTTGCACGAGAAGGGGCGGAGATAACACTATTTATATTTAGCGCAGTAAACACTAATTCATATGTTGTTGGAACACTAATTGGTATACTAGTTGCAAGTCTATTGGTATTTTTAATCTATAAGTCATTAGTCAAAGTAAACTTAAAATTTATTTTCAATATTACACTAGTATATTTGATACTACAAGCAGGATTTATGTTAGGATATTCTATCCATGAGTTTCTATCGTTCCTAAAAGCTGAAGAGTTACTGAGTGCAGATAATATCCTCTTTACTAAGCTCTTTGATATGTCTGATACATTACTGAATCATAAGGAACAATTACCTGGTATTTTGCTGTATGCATCAATTGGATGGTACTCTAAACCAGAGGTAATTCAATTCGTAATTCAATACTTATATACAACATCATTATTGTATATGTTTTTTAAAACAAGAAATAAATAATTAAACTTGTTTTTATTGGAATAATCTTGTAGAATGATATAGAGATTTAATAAGAGGAGTGATTAGATGGACACATGGTTAGTTATTGTATTATTAGTAGTTGCTTTACTAGTGGGAGCAATTATTGGATTCTTTTTATCACAAAGATATTTTAAGAAATACCTAAGAGAAAATCCACCAGTAAATGAAAATATGATCCGAGCAATGATGATGCAAATGGGAAGAAAACCTTCCGAAAAACAAGTTAGACAAGTAATGCAATCAATGGCACAAGCAAAATAAAAGTCACCTCCATAAATTGGAGGTTTTTATTTGTATAAATTTTGGTCAACACTATTATAATTCCAAAACAGAATTTTAATAATATTATTATTAGTGAGTATACCAATATCTCTGCCTATTCCAAATATGTAATTATTTACATATTTAGATATACAAAGAATATAATTCTATATCATTATTCAATTATCCAAAGGTCTTATTTTAGTATTTATATAATTGTAGTATTACCAATTACAATATTTATAAGAATTATATATATTTTAAAATATAATTGTAGACTAGTTTAAAAACTTGATGAAGCATTCATTTGAGTATCTCAATTAATTTCCATACAATATCGGTCAGTAGATTAGTAACGTTAATTTAAATTTGTCACAAAATAAAAACGAAGAAATTTCTTCGTTTTTTTACAACCATTTCACTTTTGGTTCAACCTTATTTCTTATGTTTCGATAATTGCCTTGATGTCTAAAAATAATTAGTGCAGCTGACAAAGTTGCAAAAAGCAAGACTTCATAATCACCAATCACTAATGCACACACAATAAATGTTAAGGCTATTGAAGTTGATCCGATACTAACGTATTTAGTGAGCTTTAGAGTAATTGATGCGACAATAGCAATCACTAAAGCAAATATTGGATTAAAAGCTAAAATTCCACCATAAGTTGTCCCCACTGCTTTTCCGCCTTTGAATTTTATGAAGACTGAATATGCATGACCAAAAGCTGCAATAAGACTATATGCTAGAGGATGGAATAAATCATATCCATCAAATACCCCAGCTTTAATTAGAATTATTATTATAGCTCCTTTTAGAACATCAACAAAAATAATTAGTGAACCAACCGGTACTCCTAAAAATCTCAATGAATTAGTCCCGCCTGGATTACCACTACCGTGTAAACGAACATCTATGCCTTTAAATAATTTTCCAAAAATTATCGAAAAGGGTATAGCTCCAATAAGATAGGAAACTAGTAAAAGTATATATTTTAATGCCATAAATTTCACCTCAATTACATATTTCTAACCAATTATACCATAATAAAAAAAATATTTCACTATTAAAAACAAATTCATTTTGATATAATAGATAAAGTAGTTAGCAGAATAGGATGTGTATATGAGATGGAAAAGAACTTAGAATTTTATAATGCTGAGTCGATTCAGATTCTTGAAGAGCTTGAAGCAGTAAGAAAAAGACCTGGTATGTATGTAGGCAGTACTGACTCTAGAGGGCTTCATCACTTAGTTTGGGAGATTGTTGACAATGCTATTGATGAAGTTTTGGCTGGTTTTGGTGACGAAATTTCGGTTACTATTAAAGAAGATAATAGTGTAGTAGTTACTGATAATGGGCGAGGAGTTCCTATTGGTTTACATAAAAGTGGGAAAAGTGCTATTGAAATAATTTATACAAAATTACATGCTGGTGGTAAGTTTGGACAATCTGGAGGATACAAAGTTTCTGGTGGACTTCATGGCGTAGGTGCCAGTGTTGTAAACGCATTAAGTGAATTTGTTGATGTTACTGTTTTTAGAAACAATAAGATCTACAACATGAGATTTACTAATGGTGGACAAAATGTTTCTCAACTTAAAGAAATCGGGGAATCAAAAACTACTGGAACTACAGTTTGGTTTAAACCAGCTACTGATGTTTTCACTACTACAGTATATAATTATCAAACATTGGTTGAACGCTTAAGAGAAAGTGCGTTTTTACTTAAAGGTTTAAAAGTAGTCCTTAATGATGAACGTTCAAAAACACAAGAAGTATTCCAATATGAAGATGGTATAATATCTTATATTGATTTTATAAATTCAAAAAAAAGTGCAATACATGAACCAAAGTTTTTTGAAGGGACTGCTCTTGAAATTGAAGTTGAAGTAGCATTTCAATTCACAAAATCATACACAGACCAATTGATTTCATTCGTTAACAATGTAAGAACTAAAGATGGTGGTAACCATGAAACAGGATTCAAATCTGCTTTAACTAAGTTGTTTAATGAGTATGCACAAAAAATTGGATTAATTAAGAATGGTAAAAAATTAGAAGGTGCAGACATAAGAGAAGGTCTTACAACAATATTATCTGTAAGAATTCCTGAAAATCTTCTTCAATTTGAAGGCCAAACAAAAAATAAATTAGGAACACCTGATGCGAGAACAGCAGTTGAACAAATAGTATCAGAAAAAATGACTTATTTCTTTGAAGAAAATAATAATTTAACATATACTCTTATAGAAAAATCACTTAAAGCATCTATGGCAAGAGATGCAGCTAGAAAAGCCAGAGAAGAAGCCCGTCTAGAAAAACGCAAAAGCAAAGTTGAAATAAACTTATCTGGGAAATTATCTCCAGCACAAACGAAGAACCCTAAAAAGAATGAACTATATTTAGTTGAGGGAGATAGTGCAGGAGGAAGTGCTAAACAAGGCCGTGATAGAAAATTCCAAGCTATTTTACCTTTAAGAGGTAAAGTAATTAATACAGAAAAAGCAAAAATTGAAGACGTTCTTAAAAACGAAGAAGTAAATACCATAATTCATACAATTGGGGCAGGACTTGGTCCTGATTTTAATATTGAAAAATGCAACTATGCAAAAGTAATAATTATGACCGATGCAGATACAGATGGTGCTCATATCCAAGTTCTTCTCCTAACATTTTTCTTTAGATATATGAGAGAATTAGTAGAAGCAGGAAAAGTTTACATAGCTCTTCCTCCACTGTATAAGGTATCTAGAAAAGTTAAAGGTAAAACTGTATACGAATATGCATGGACTGATGAAGATCTTAATAAAATAACTAACGAACACAAAAACAATTCTATTCAAAGATTCAAAGGACTTGGTGAAATGAATGCAACTCAATTATGGGATACTACAATGGATCCCCAAACAAGAACGCTAATACGAGTTAATATAGATGACCTCGCTGATGCAGATCAGAGAATTACTATACTAATGGGAGACAAAGTTGAACCTAGACGCGACTGGATTGAAGCAAATGTTGAATTCAGTAGTGAAGATGACTTTGTAATTGAGGACTAAATATGGCTAAAAATATAATAGAAGACATAAATAAATTTGTCGATGAAAAAATATTAGTTGAAAATTTAGAAGATATTGTAGGAGAAAGATTTGGTCGTTACTCAAAATACATCATTCAAGACAGAGCTTTACCTGATGTTAGAGATGGATTAAAACCAGTTCAAAGAAGAATATTGTTTTCAATGTATAAACTTGGTATGTTTAGTGATAAACCATATAAAAAATCTGCAAGAATAGTCGGAGACGTAATAGGTAAGTACCACCCTCATGGTGATACTTCAGTTTATGATGCAATGGTAAGATTATCACAACCTTGGAAAATCAGAAATTTACTAATAGATATGCATGGAAATAATGGTTCTATTGATGGAGATAGTGCTGCAGCAATGAGATACACAGAAGCAAGAATGAGTATCTCAAGTGAGATACTATTAGAAGATATTGAAAAGAGAACAGTTGATTTCATTCCCAATTTTGATGATGAGGAATACGAACCAACCGTACTTCCGGCAAGATATCCCAACTTACTTGTTAACGGTGCAACTGGGATTTCAGCAGGATATGCAACAGACATTCCACCACATAATTTACGAGAAATTGTTAAAGCAGTTATAAAGAGAATTGATGATCCAAACATGACAATTGATGATCTTTTAAAAATCGTTAAAGGACCGGATTTCCCTACTGGAGCCATTGTGCAAGGTAAAGACCAAATTAGACAAGCCTTTGAAACTGGTAAAGGTAGAGTAATAATGAAGTCTAAGTGTGAAGTTATTGATCAATCAATTATTGTTACTGAGATTCCTTATGAAGTAAACAAAGCAACTCTAGTTAGAAAAATTGATGATATTAGAATTAAAAAAGGAATTGATGGAATAGCTGAAGTAAGAGATGAATCAGATAGAGAAGGCTTAAGAATTGCAATAGATATAAAAAAAGGATTTAATCCTGAATTTATATTATCTTTCCTCCATAAAAAAACAGATTTATCTAAATCTTATAATTATAATATGGTTGCCATAAATAATAAGAGACCAATGTTGATGGGCGTTTTACCAATGATTGATGCGTATATCTTGCATCAAAAAGAAGTAACTACAAATAGATCTAATTATGAACTTAGAAAAGCTCAAAAGAGATTACATATAGTTGTAGGAATCATCAAAATGATGGATGTTCTTGACGAAGTAATCGCATTAATCAGAGCTTCAAAAAATAAAAGAGATGCAAAAAATAGATTAATGAAGAAGTTTAAGTTTACTGAAGAACAATCTGAAGCAATCGTAACTTTGCAATTATATAGATTATCAAGTACAGATATAACAGAACTCCAAAAGGAACAAAAAAAGCTAAATAAACAAATTGAAACATTAAATATGATTCTTCACAATGAAGAAGATCTAAAAAATGTAATTAAGACTGAACTTAAGTCAGTAGGTAGAAAATTATCTACTCCTAGAAAGTCAGAATTACAGTTAGAAATAGAAAAAATTACTATCTTAGAGGAAGAACTTGTAGTAAATGAACAAGCTGTAATAGGAATATCTAGAGAAGGCTACGTAAAAAGATCATCAATAAGATCGTTTAAAGCAACTGATAAACCTAATGAAAAAGAGAACGATTCGATGTTGTTTGTTAAAGAAGTTTCAACTCTTGATACTATTTTGATATTTACTGATTTTGGTAATTATATTTATTTACCTGTGTTCAAAGTGCTTGAATCAAAATGGAAAGATTTAGGGACTCACATTAATAATATTGTTCAACTTGAACAAGATGAACAAATTATTAAAATTGTACATGTTCAAGACTTCAAAGAAGATAAGCACTTAGTATTTGTAACTAAAGATAATCTTATTAAGTTAACAAAACTTGAAGATTTTAATGTTTCGAGATATTCAAAAACTATTAAAGCTATCAATTTAAATAAAGGTGATTTAGTAGTATCAGTTGATGTTACCGATTCAACAGACAACGAATTGCTAATTGTAACTCGAAAAGGTACTGCACTGAAATTCAGTTTAGAAGAAATTTCTGTTACTTCAACAACTGCTAAAGGGGTTAAGGGTCTTAATCTAAACCCAAAACAGAAACTAGCAGCAGGAATCGTACTAAAAGATTTTCATGATTTACTAATTTTAACACATAGAGGAACAATTAAGAGAATTGATTTAATGGAAGTACCTAGAAAAAGAAGAACTAATAAAGGTACAAAATTATACAAAGTTGTTAAGTCAAATCCTTACATGATTATTGATTTGTGTTTGATGAACTCAACTCAATATAAGAATCGTGCAAAAATTATGATAAATACAACAAAAATGCTAGTTGAACTAAATGCATTTGATATTAAAACTGATAAGACTGTTACCGGTAAAACATTTGTTAAACCAAAACTTGGCAAACCACTGTTCATCAATATTGAAGAATTAGAAATAGATCCACTAATTCCAAATATTAGTGAGTACCAAAAAGAGAAAGACATTGATGTAATTCAACAAAAATTATTTGAATAAAAAGTAGCTAGCGCTACTTTTTATATTTAATATATTCAAAAAAAACGCAAATGACCATAATAATGCATTAATAATTTGGAAAAAATCCATAAATATAGTAAAATAGAACTGTAAATGTTATGTTTGAGGTGGTAAATATGAATTGCTTAACAAATTTGAATAGAACACAAGTTCCTCATGATGTTATCATGACTTATATTAATTTATATAAGTCAATTGGAATTAATCACTATAATCATGAGACTTTGAGTTCTGATTATCAAGTAATGGTGCGACAAACAATCAATAACGATACGCATTTTTTTACCAAAATATGTTCTATTAATGTTACTGATGCAAGATTAAAGTCACTTATTTACAAAGATGTTATTCCCAAAAATAAAGATGAACGATTTATTTTAAACTTAAAAAAAGCATTTACTAAAATTCACAAAGATATCTCTACATTTGAGCTTTTGCCAAATGAGATTTTTGACTTGCTAAAATTCCTATATAAAGACATACTTGCAGATAACAAAATTCAATATAAGAAAGTCGCACGAAAATCAAATAAAATCAGCCTTTTAAGTGGTAATTACATTTCAAAAAGAGAGAGTCTTGAAGATTTGATCACATTGTATAAGGAAAAAATTAAGGAAAATAGATATGAAATATCATTTATTATAGAAAATTTCTATATTGATTTTATTAATATAGCTCCTTTTGAAGAGAAGAATACTGAAATTGGATTGCTTTTACTATATATTCTATTATTGACAAATTCCTTTGAAGTATTTGAATATATTAGCTTCATGGAACTAATATTGAAAAACAAAATCGAATTCGATTCTGAAGTACGCAACTCTTCATTCAACTGGAATGAAGGATTTAGTCAGGTTCTTCCTTTACATCGATTCATTTTAAAAATATCAACATTTGCATATGACGAAATTAATAATTTAATTCGTAATTATGAGTATGATAGCCAGCTTAATAAATCAAATAATGTTGAAAATACAATTACGAAATTACCAGATGTATTTAGTAAAGATGATATCAGAAATATACATCCATATATTTCTGACTCTACAATTAACAGAACTTTGAAGAGATTAAGGGATGAAGAAATGATTCGACCACTTGGAAAAGGACGAAGTGCAAAATGGATAAAATTGGTCAAGAACAATAATAAGAAACTCTCATTTGAACAACTTGACCTTAAATTGAGGTGACGATATGGATAATAGAATTATAAAGATTATTAACGAAGCTTTAAAAGAAGATATACCAACTATGGATATTACAACAGAAAATTTATTTACAAATGAAACTAGTGAAGGAATTTTTATCGCTAAAGAACCAGGAGTTCTTAGTGGAATAGAAGTAATGAAAAAAGTATTTGAAATTTTGGATGAAACAGTGCACATAAAAATTTTAAATGGTGATAGTGAACATGCGGATAAAGGTGATATTATCGCAATAATTGGCGGTAAAACATCCTCTATTCTAAAAGGTGAAAGAATAGCATTAAACTTAATGCAAAGGATGAGCGGGATTGCTTCCTTAACTAATCAGTTTGTGAAAGAAGTGGGAAATAATAATACGAAAATATTGGATACACGTAAAACTACACCGAATCTAAGAGTCTTAGAGAAGATGGCTGTAGTTCATGGCGGAGGGATTAATCATAGATTTTCTCTTAGTGATCAAGTACTGATTAAAGATAATCACATCAAAAGTGCAGGATCAATCGAGAAAGCTGTTAGAATTATCAAAAGTAAAATTGACCAAAATATTCGAATCGAAGTAGAAGTTGAATCTATTGACCAGTTCATAGAAGCATCTAATACTGAATGTGATATTATAATGTTAGATAATATGAGTAATGACTTAATGAGAGAATGTGTAGCAAGAAACTCTGGTAAGCTTCTTGAAGCAAGTGGGAATATGGTTTTAAGTAGAATTAAAGAAGTCGCAGAAACTGGAGTTGATTTTATTAGTGTAGGAGCTTTAACTCACTCGTATAAATCAATGGACATTAGTTTAAAATTTTATAAATAGAGGTGCAATATGGACATACAATTTTTAGTAGAACAAATTAAAAATGAGTTTAAAAATATATTGGTCAATTTAGGATATTATTCTGATGATTTTAATATAGAATTAGAAGTTCCAAAGGGAAATGAAAATGGTGATTATTCTACTAACATGGCTATGAAATTAGCTCGAGTAGCGAGAAAATCTCCTTTCAGCATCGCTGAAGAGATTGTTAACCTATTCAATATGAAAGATCTTTTTGTTACAGAAATCAAGATTGCAAAACCAGGGTTTATCAATCTTTACTTGGATAAATCTTTTCTTTCCAATATTATTTCTGTGATCAATGATAAAGGTTCTAATTATGGTAATCTGGAATTAGGGGAGGGTGAACATTACAATATAGAATTTGTTAGTGTTAATCCAACTGGAAGCCTTCATATTGGTCATGCAAGAGGTGCATCAGCTGGAGATTCTATAAGCAGAATAATGAAAAAAGCCGGTTTTGACGTTACAAAAGAGTATTATGTTAATGATGCCGGTAATCAAATACACAATCTAGCATTAAGTATAGATGCTAGATATAAACAATTGTTTAATCTAGAAGTTGAAATGCCTAAAGATGGATATTATGGTGATGAAATCATTAAAGCTGCAAAGACTCTCAAGTCTGAATATGGAGACAAATATCTAAACGAAGATAGTTATGATTTCTTCAAAGAATATGGTGTAAAATCTCTTCTTGAGGTCTTGAAAAAAGACTTGAATGATTTTGGTGTTACTTTTGATGTATGGTTTAGCGAAAAATCACTTTATGATAAAGACCTTGTTAATAAAACAATTGATTATCTTACTAAACACAACTTTACATATGAACTAGATGGGGCTTTATGGCTTAAAACTAGTGAATACAATGACGAAAAAGATAGAGTCATTATTAAGAGTGATTCAACATTCACTTATTTGGCTCCGGATATAGCATATCACAAAGATAAACTTGACAGAGGATATACAAAGTTGATTGATATTTTAGGTGGAGATCATCATGGGTATATAGACCGCTTAAAAGCTTCAATTGAAATGGTTGGAGGAAAGAGTGACCTTTTAGAAGTTGAGATTCTCCAAATGGTAAAAGTAATTCAAGATGGTGAAGAAGTTAAAATGTCTAAAAGAAGTGGGAAAGCTATAACTTTAAGAGATATTATTGATGAAGTTGGAGTAGATCCAGTTCGATACTTTTTCGCAATGAGAAGTTTAAATACTCATATGGATTTAGATTTGGACTTAGCTTTAAAACAAACAAATGAGAATCCTGTATATTACTCACAATACGCACATGCAAGAATAAATAGTATCTTTGTAACTGCGAAAGCAAAAGGATTTAACATTAAAACCTTGCCTAAAACTTTCACAACTTTGGAAGGTGAAAAGACTTTTGAATTGATCCAAATTTTAGTGAACTATCCTATCACAATTAAGCAAGCAGCATTACAAAGAGCACCACATAAAATTACGAATTACGTTCAAAATCTAGCAAGTGCATTCCATAGTTTCTATAATGATGAACAAGTAATTACTAGTGACCAGTTAAAGACTATGGAAAGATTATCACTACTAAATGCTACTAAAATTGTACTTAAAGACGCATTATCTCTAGTTGGAGTTAGTGCACCAAATAAAATGTAAGTGGTCTATCCACTTCACTAGTTAGGAGTTGTCTATGTATAAATGGAAAATAAAGAATGAGGAATTAGACCAAACTAGATTGGTCGAGGACATTTACCGTTCTCGAGGAGTGTCAAACTACCTCGAATTGTTTAGTTTAGATGAAGAATCACTCAACGATCCATATCTCTTATTGGATATGAAAAAGAGTGTTGACCGTATTATGAAAGCAGTAGAATCTAAAGAGAAAATTCTGATCTATGGAGATTACGATGTCGATGGTATTACTAGTACATTTATTCTTTATAAAACTATTCTAGATTTAGGTGGGAATGTATTTTACGATATCCCAAATCGTTTTGTAGATGGATACGGATTATCTTATTCAAAAGTGTACGAAATTATCAACGATGAGTTTAATTTAATTATTACTGTTGATAATGGTATTAAGTCAATATTTGAAGCAAAAGTTCTAAAAGAAAACAAAATTGATTTAATAATTACTGATCACCATGAAAAAGAAGGAGTATTACCAGATGCTTTCACTATCCTTCATACTTCTTTATCAGATTATCCTTTTAAACCTTTGGCTGGTGTTGGAGTTGCCTTCAAACTTGCACAAGCGTTAATTGGTGATGATGCGTTAGATTATGTCGATATAGTAGCTTTAGGAACTATAGCTGATATGATGCCTTTAGTTGATGAAAATAGAGCAATAGTAAATTTGGGACTAAAAAAAATGAAGAACTCGCAAAATATTGGTCTATCTAAATTAATTTCATTCCTTGAGTTGAGTTCTACTTCAGTAGCAGATGTACAATATAAAATAGCACCAAGACTGAATGCATGTGGAAGAATGAAGAGTGCTAAACTAGCCGTTGAACTTTTATTATCAAAAGATAAAATGACGGCAATTAAGCATTTAGAGGAAATTGAAGAGATTAACAATAAACGAAAAAAACTAACAAGTATGTTGTATGCAGAAGCTTTGTCACAACTTAAAGAAGATGAACCAAGTATTATCATTCATTCGCCAATTATGCATGAAGGTGTATTAGGAATTATTGCTTCAAGATTAGCAAATGAATATTCAAAAGTAAGTATTGTGTTAAAAGAAGAAGAATTTACTTTCAAGGGAAGCATAAGAAGTTATGGTTCAGTTGATATCATCTATGTGTTGAGCGAATTAAAAGAATTATTAGTTAGATATGGTGGTCATCGAAATGCTGCTGGACTTGAATTCAGAAAAGAAAACTTTGATGAATTCAAGGAAAGATTTAATAGTTTAATACCAACAGCTCAAAGAGAAGAGTTCGTCACTGCAGAGGGTACAATTAATATTTTTACCTTAGACATTAAACAAGTTAGTGACTTAGATCGATATGATTTAAAAGATTCTCTATTCATTTTCCAAGATATTATTCCTTCAAGTAAATATCTCATTAAAGGAGAACACACTAAAATTCTTATTGATTCAAACTCAGAAGCGATATTTTTCAATAATAAAAAATTACATTCTTTAATTAATAGAACAAGTAAAGTTACTTTGCTTGGACGACTAGATATAAACACTTTTAGAGGTAAATCAAAGAAACAAATTTTAATTGAAGATTATGAAATTAGATAAAAACTAAATTATATATTCTTATTATTAAAACTTTGTTATAATAGATTAAATATATATAAATGGAGGAATAAAAATGAATTTAAAAAATTATATTGCAAATGTCTCAGATTTCCCAATTAAAGGAATCGAATTTAAGGATATTACACCATTAATTGGAAACGGAAAAGCATTTAAACATGCAACTAATTTATTTATTGCATTTACGAAAGAAATTGATGCAGATATTATAGTAGGACCAGATGCAAGAGGATTCATTTTCGGATGCCCAGTTGCATCTGCACTCGAAATTGGTTTTGTACCTGTCAGAAAACCCGGCAAACTGCCTAGAGAAGTAATTGAATTTAGTTATGAGTTAGAATATGGAAAGAACACTCTATGTCTACATAAAGGTGATATTTTACCTGGTCAAAAAGTACTAATTATTGATGATTTACTAGCTACAGGTGGAACTATTGAAGCAACTATAAAACTAGTTGAAGCTTCAGGTGGGATCGTAGCTGGAATAGCGTTCTTAATTGAACTAGAATTCTTAAACGGAAGAGAAAAATTACAGAATTATAATGTTTTATCTCTGATGCGTTACTAAGAGGTGACAAACTATTAAAACTGAATAAAATAAAAAACTGTGGTTTGAGTCACCTCGAATACTTGCACTGATGCAGTATAATATTATAGGGACAAATCCACAGTGTATATATATTATATCATTCATAGTTGAATGATTAAATATCAGGAGAAAGGAGAAATAATTAGACATCTTTTAAGATGATTTAATTATACGTGATTTTATGTCTTCATCTGATTTTTTAAAATTGAAAAATAATGTTTCAAAATACATTAAAAATAAAGAGCATCTTGATTTAATTCAAGAGGCCTATAACTATGCCAAAAATAAACATAAAGGTCAATTAAGAAAATCTGGAGAAGAATATATAATCCATCCATTATCAGTCGCAATAATACTAAGTAATTTACATACTGACTATGTAACAATCATAGCCGGATTATTACATGACGTATTAGAAGATACCGACACTACTTTGGATGATATCAAAAACAAATTTGGTGAAGAAGTGGCTTTATTAACAGATGGAGTTACTAAGTTAGGTAAATATAAATTTGAAGGAATAAACAAAGAAACAGATAAAATAGAAGCTCAAGCCAAAAACTACCAAAAGATGTTGCTTGCTATGGCAAAAGACATCAGAGTTATCATTGTTAAACTATCAGATAGATTACACAATATTAGAACTTTAGAATTTCTACCCCCTGAAAAGCAAAGTAGAATTGCAATGGAAACTATGGAGATATATGCTCCACTTGCACATCGACTAGGGATGAATGTAATTAAAGCAGAACTAGAAGATACATCATTTAAATATATTGATCCAAAAACGTATAAAAAAGTTGCTAAATTAATTGATGATAGTAAAGCAAACCGTAAAGCGGACCTAGAAATCATGCAAACGAATATTCAATATCTTTTATCTGAAAACAATGTAAATTGTGATATAAAAGGAAGAATAAAAAACATTTATTCTGTCCACAAAAAGATGGTTAATCGTAAAAAAGAGTTTGATGAAATCTTTGACTTACTCGCAATTAGAATAATTGTCGATAATATTGAAAGTTGTTATCGTACTATTGGTGTTATTCATTCTAAATGGACCCCAATTCCAAACAGATTCAAAGACTATATTGCAATGCCAAAACCAAACTTATATCAATCATTACATACATCTGTAATTGCAAACGGTAAAGTTTATGAGATTCAGATAAGAACTGAAGAAATGGATCAAATTGCAGAATTTGGAGTTGCAGCTCACTGGGCTTATAAAAACTCAAATAATACTGGTAACATGACAACTGACGTTTCAAAACGCCTTAAGTGGTATGGTGATTTAATTAATTTCACTAAAGAAACTGATGATGAAAATGAAGTTCTAAATTTACTAAGAGACGATATTTTTCATTCAAATGTATATGTATTCACTCCAAACGGAGACATTATAGACTTACCTAAAGGATCAACTCCACTTGATTTTGCTTTTCGCATACATACTCAAGTTGGGATTAAGACAGTAGGAGCAATTGTTAATGGTAAAATAGTTCCCTTAGAATACGTTCTTAATACAGGAGACATTATTAACATGAAGACGAGTGTAAACTCATTTGGTCCCAATGACAACTGGTTAAAGATTGTAAAAACATCTAATGCAAAATCAAAAATCAAAAATTACCTAAATAAAAGAAGAAGAAGTGTTTTAGTTGAAATGGGTAAAGAAGACTTTCAAAGAGAAATGCAATCAAGAAACCTTCAACTTAAACTAACAGACAACCAAATAAGTCAATTGTTTTCACATAAAAGTGCCAATACAATTGAGGACTTATATTATGAAATAGGAAAAAATACTATTTCACCAGTAAGTGCTATTAACAGCATAGTTGGTGAAACAAAATATACTGAAGAAGATTTAATTCAAAAAATAAATGAATCTAGTATCCCTACCTTCAAAAGTGTATCAAATATTATTGTAGAAGGGTTAAAAACACCTGCCATTAAACTATCAAATTGTTGCACTCCAATTCCTGGAGATAAAATAATGGGGTATGTCTCTAAAGGTGTTGGAATCGCTGTTCATCGCCAAAAATGTAATAACTTAAGAGGATTAGATCCAAACCGTTTCATTGATGTATTTTGGGGAAATGATACCAGCAGAAGTTATATCGTAAACATAAAAGTAATTGTATCAAACAGAGACAATGTATTAGCTGAAATAATAAATACTGTTACATCTACAAAAGGTAAAGTTGCACAAGTAGTTGCTTCATCAAATAAAAGAAAAGAAGGCGTTATTAAACTAAAACTTAGTATCAAAAACAAAAAAGAACTAGAAAATATTATTCTAAATCTTCAAAAAATAAGTGACGTTTACTCACTTGAGAGGATGATGAAGTAGTGAAAGTTCTAGTCCAAAGAGTTACTAGAGCAAGCTGCTCAGTACACAACGAATTAGTATCTGAAATAAAAAATGGTTACTTGTTATTTGTTGGATTAACTCACACAGATACTCTTGTTGAAGTAAATTACTTAGCTAAAAAAATAGCTAATCTACGTATTTTTGAAGATGAAAATGGCAAACTTAACAAAAGTATTATTGACATGAATTTCAATATTCTATCAATATCTCAATTTACATTATATGCGAACACACTAAAGGGAAACAGACCTTCATTTACAAGTTCTATGGAGCCAATTAACGCTAAAAAATTATATTTAAAGCTTTCTGAAATCTTAAATGAAGATTATAATATTACAACCCTAAATGGTGTTTTCGGAGAATATATGGATATTTCTTTAATTAATGATGGTCCAGTAACAATATTATTAGAAAGCAAGTGATAATATGATCAGAAAACTGAGTGAAGCAGACCGCTCAAGGGTTTTAGATTATCTGTATAAAGATGCTTCTTTAAACATCTTCATAATTGGTGATATTGAAGAATTTGGTTTTGAACAAGATTTTCAGTCAATTTATGGTGAATTTGACCAAGAAAATAACTATAAATCAGCATTGCTTTTTTACCGAGAAAACGCTGTATATTATTCACATATTGACCACTTTAATCTAGAATGGATCTCAATTTTAAATGAGAAAAAATTCGATTATTTTAATGGTAGACTTACTTTAATGGAGCTGATTCATCCCCATTTTAAAGATTTTGATTTTAAAGAAATGTATTTTGCTGAAGCACTAAATATAGAATCTCTAGAAAGCGATGAATCACTACACCTAATGAAACTAAAAACAAGAGAAGATGCAGCTAAAATATATTATTTATTAGAAACTGTTGATGAGTTCAATGTTAATAGTCAAGAGTTAGATTATTTTATTGAAGGTAAAATGAAAGGTTTGAACATGAGTTCAACATATTACCTTGAAGAAAATAATAAAGCAGTATCTACAGTAGCTACAACAGCTGAAACTACAATAAACGCAATGGTTGTTGGTGTAGCAACAAAGGAATCATCTAGAAATAGAGGTCTTGCTACAAAACTAATGATCCATCTCATGAATGAATATAAACAAAAAAATAAATACCTTTGTCTTTTTTACGATAATCCTAAAGCGGGAGCAATCTACAAAAGACTTGGATTTAAAGATACTGAAAAGTGGGTCATGATGACTAAGAGGTGATTGAAATGATAAAGGTTTTATTACCTAAACTAGAAACTAAAAGACTAATATTAAGACAGCTATTATTAACTGACATCGATGATGTTTTTGAATATGCTAAAAGTATCAATGTTGGCCCTAATGCAGGGTGGAAACCACATACTTCAAAGATTGAATCAGAAGCCTTTATAAATTATTCAATCAAAAAAAGAGAATTTGGACAACCTGGAATATATGCAATTATTATTAAAGAAACAAAAAAAATGATTGGAACAATAGAAATCCATTCATATAACAAATATAAAGCTGAAATCGGGTTTGTATTAAATCCAGAATACTGGGGACAAGGTATCGCAGTAGAAGCTGCGAAAGCAACGATTATCTATGCTTTTGAAGTATTGAAGCTTAAAAGATTACAATACGGATATTTCTTATTTAACACCCGTAGTAAGCGAGTTTGTGAAAAACTTGAATTTGTTGAAGAAGGTACTTTAAGAAATAAATTTCAAAACTATGATGGTAAAGTAATCGATGAAGTAATCACTTCAATAACAGGTGAAGACTATAACCAAGGAAAAATTAAGTGGATAGAGGAATTTAAAAAGGGTTTAAAAGTTGACTAAAACGCATAATAAGGGTATAATTTTACGTATAAAACCAATGAAAAAGAATAGTAGTTGATTATTCGTTGTCTTAGAGAAAGATACACTGGTGAAAGTATCTACTGTGATAATTTACGAAGACACTTTTGAGGGCTCTTTTGAATAAAGTAGAAAGAGACGTTACTCGCGTTAAGAGTTAAGGGCCTAGTTAACTAGGAACTAAGGTGGTACCGCGGAATTAATTCGCCCTTAGATTTAGGGGCGATTTTTTTATATTTTTTTACTAATAAGGAGTGATTTTATGTATCAAAAAGTCAAAGGAACATATGACTTACTACCAAAAGAAACAAATAAATGGCAAGCACTTGAAAAAACGATCAGAAATGTCAGTAAAATCTTCAATTATGATGAAATAAGAACTCCAATCTTTGAAAACACTGAATTATTTCATCGTGGTGTTGGTGAAGATACAGATATCGTTTCTAAAGAAACATATGATTTTATTGATAGAGGTAATAGATCAAACACATTAAGACCTGAAGGTACAGCTCCTGTAGTAAGAAGCTATATTGAAAACAAACTATATGCCGATAAATTGCCAATTAAGAAATTATATTATATGGGACCTATGTTTAGATATGAAAGACCTCAAAAGGGAAGATACCGCCAATTTGCTCAATTTGGAGCAGAAGCTTTTGGTAGTAACTCTCCACTTCTTGATGCTGAAATAATAAGTTACGCTGTTACTGTAATAAAAGCACTTAAAATTAAAGATGTAGAAGTTCATCTAAATTCAATTGGAGATGAAGAATCAAAAGTAAATTATAAGAAAGCATTAGTGGAGTATTTAAAACCTGGCATTACCTCTTTATGTGGCGATTGTCAAACAAGATATGTAACTAATCCTTTAAGAATTTTAGATTGCAAAATTGATAAAAATACTGATTTTCTTATCAATGCTCCTAAACCAATTGATTATTTAAATCAAGAATCAAAAGAACATTTTGAAAAACTACAACAATATTTGGATGCAATGGAAATAAAATATGTTGTTGATTCATCACTTGTTAGAGGGCTTGATTACTACACTCACACTGTTTTTGAAGTAGATGCAAACTTAGATACACTAGGTGCGCAAAAAACTATTTGTGGTGGTGGGAGATATAATAATCTAGTTTCATCACTTGGTGGTCCTGATATACCTGGTGTAGGATTTGCATTTGGCTTAGAAAGACTAATGTTTGCATTAGAGAGCATTAACTTTAAAGGAGACCCTGATTACTTACACCTCTATTTAATGATTCTCGGGGAAGAACAAAAAGCAGATGGAATAAAAATGTTAAATAGATGTAGAATGGGTGGATTATTTAGTGATATTGATTTTCTAGATAAAAACTTAAAAGCACAATTTAAACTAGCAGATAACATGAATGCTAGATTCATTGCAATCTATGGAGCAAATGAAAAAGCAAAAGATGTAATTAACTTAAAAGATAAAGAAACTGGAAAAGAAATAACTATAGACAAACACCAACTATACAATCACATCGTGACAGAACTTATGACTCCTTCAGCTAGCTGTGAAAGCTGCGAAGAAGACAGTTGCGATGAATGTGGATAATTAATAATTTGATTTTAAAGGAGAAAAACAATGAAAAGAACGCATAATAACGGTGAATTAAACATTAAAAACTTAAATGAAGAAGTAGTATTAAAAGGTTGGGTATCTAAGAAAAGAGATCTCGGTGGATTAGTATTTATTGACCTTAGAGATCGCTTTGGAATAACTCAACTTGCTTTTCATCCTGATTCTCCATTATATGAAAGCACTTTAAATATTAAGAGTGAATTTGTACTTGAAATCAAAGGAAAAGTAATTGAAAGAAGTTCAAAAAATAAAAAAATACCGACAGGTGACATTGAAGTAGAAGTAACAAACTTGAATGTTTTAAATGCTTCAGCTCAAACTCCGTTACTTATTCAAGATGATACTGATGCGCTTGAAGAAACACGTCTAAAATATCGATATTTAGACCTTAGAAGACCTATATTACAAAATAACTTTATTGTTAGACATAAAGCAAATATGGCAGTTCGTGAATTTATGGATAAAGAAGGATTTATAGAAGTTGAAACACCTATATTAACTAAATCTACACCTGAGGGTGCACGTGACTATTTAGTTCCTTCTAGAATAAATAATGGTGAATTCTACGCTTTACCTCAATCTCCTCAAATCTTTAAACAGTTGTTAATGATATCAGGATTTGAGAAGTATTATCAAATAGCTAAGTGCTTTAGAGATGAAGACTTAAGAAGTGATAGACAACCAGAATTTACACAAATTGACATAGAAACAAGTTTTATGGATCAAGATGAAATTTTGGATGTAAGTGAAAGAATGATTAAGTCAGTTATGAAAAAAGTTAAGGATATTGATCTCTTAGAACAATTTCCAAGGATTACATATAAAGAGGCAATGGATAAATATGGTGTAGATAAACCAGATACTAGATTTGGAATGCACTTAGTAAACATCACTGATATAGCTGCTAAAACAGATTTTGTTGTCTTTACAAAAAATATTGCTGATGGTGGAATTATCAAAGCAATCAATGTTAAAAATGGAGCACCTCTTTATTCTAGAAAAGGAATAGACAAACTTACTGATTATGTTAAGAAGTTTAAAGCAAAAGGACTTGCTTTCCTTAAATATAATGAAGTTCTTAGTGGAAGTATCATTAAATTTTTAGATGAAAATATTCAAAAAGAGATTATCGAAAGAACAAATCTTGAAAAAGATGATTTACTTTTAATCATTTCAGATAAAACAAGTGTTGTTAATCAATCACTTGGTAATTTAAGAAACCATATCGCGAAAGAACAACAACTATATAGTGATGATGATTACGATTTCTTATGGGTTATTGACTGGCCAATGTTTGAATACAAAGATGAACATGAAAGATTTTTCTCACTTCATCACCCGTTCACAATGGTTCAAGAAACAGACCTCAAATATCTGGATACTAACCCTGAAAAAGCCCTTGCCTATTGTTATGATTTAGTAGTACAAGGTCAAGAACTAGGCGGTGGAAGTGTTAGAATTCATAAAGAAGATATTCAAAATAAAGTATTTGATATTCTTGGTATTTCTAAAGAAGAACAAAAAGCGAAGTTTGGATTCTTACTTGATGCACTTAAATACGGTACTCCACCACATGGTGGTATAGCGTTTGGATTTGACCGATTAATTATGCTTTTAGTACATACTGAAAACATCAGAGACGTTGTCGCATTTCCAAAAACAAATAGCGCACAATGTTTACTTACAGAAGCCCCAAGTAAGGTAGCAGAAGAACAATTAAGGGAATTATCAATCAAAACTATTAAATAATTTTCATTATATTAATATTATGATATAATTAAATGGATTGAAGGATGTGATGATCTCATGGACAAGAAAAATAAAATATTTAGCGAAGTCGTGCTTAATAAGACCCTAAAAATACTTGGAATAGTATTATTATTCCTTGCAGTACTTTTTATGGCGAGTCAATTTAGTGATTTATGGTCAAGAATTACTGGCGCCATCAAAGCAGTACTCGTTCCAGTTGTCTTAGCATGGTTAATTTCACTAATCATATATCCAATGATAAGGTTACTTGAAAAACGAGGAGTTGGCCCAAGAGGGTTAAGCGCAACAATAGTATATTTTGGTACAGCTATTATCCTTGTTATAGCAGTTATGTATTTGGCTCCATTTATTGGTAGTCAAATTACTGATTTCTTTGACAATGACGTTCCAAAAATTACTGTATATTTCCAAAATGATTTTAGAGCAGACTTCCCGTTTGGTGTAGATATATATGACTGGATAGCAACTACAATAAATGAATCAACTATTATTTCTGATGGAATCAGTACATTAATTGATTCATTAACCAGATCTCTATCAAGTACACTAATGAGTCTACTTATAGTTTTATTGATTTTACCAGTATTTTTATTCTATTATTTACTTGATTACGAATTAGTAAACGATTCAATTCGTTCAATCATTCCTATTAAATATGAAAAAGATGCTTCTGAATTAGGACATCGTTTAAACCGCACAGTTGGAGCTTATGTACGTGGTCAATTAATCTTAATGATTGCCATTGGAGCAGTAGCTACAATTGTCTATAAATTAATTGGATTGAAATATTTCTTCGTCTTTGGTATTATTGTTGGACTCACTAACATAATTCCGTATTTCGGAGCAATAATCGCCATGGTTCCAGTAGTTGCATATGCAATTATCACGAAAGATACTGGACCAAACCCTGTTATTGTTGTAATGGTAAACCTAGTATTACAAACAATAGAAGGAAACATCTTTCAACCAGTTATCATGGGGAAACAGTTACAAATTCACCCACTGTTAATTATCGTATCTATCTTATTCTTTGGTAGTTTATTTGGAACACTTGGAGTAGTGTTCGCATCTCCACTTGCGGCCACAATTAGAGTTCTTTTCGAGTTTTATAAAGAGAAGAAAGAAAGCATTCGAGCAAAAGAAATTAACGCTCCACCTGTTATTGTCTAATGAAAAGAAAAAAAGTTTACAACTTATTCCAAATAAACTTAATAGTCTTTTATTCATTTAGTTTTATGTTAGTTCCTATTTTATTAGTTTTGGCATATATACTGGACTTACATACAGTAACTAGTGTAAATAATATTATCTTAATCGCAGATATTGTTGCTGCAGTAATATTTACTATAGGTATGCTTTATATATTTCTAACTAGAGATCAATTTGAAAGACAATTAAAACCTTCATATCAAAAAGAATTCCTGCTTCTAATTATCATTGCTGCTTTTGGAATACTTGGAATAGCTGTCTTGTTTATCTACCTTGGAGGTTTATTATTTTATGTACCTCATGTAATTATTCCATTATTTTTATTCACATATTTAGTATTATTCATCATTGGTGAAAAATATTTCAACATGAATTTATTAAGAAGATAATGGCTACCTAGGTAGTCATTTTTGTCAGGAGATGCCTATGAAATTCAAAAGAACAATTCAACTAATTGGTGAAGAAAAATTTGAACGAATAAGAAAATCTACTGTCCTTGTTGTAGGACTTGGTGGAGTTGGAGGACACGCTACTGAAGCACTCGCAAGAAGTGGTGTTGGAAAACTAATAATTGTGGATAAAAGCTTAGTTGATGAAACTAATATTAATCGTCAAGTGATTGCTCTAACATCAACAATTGGTCTTCCAAAGCCAACTGTAATGAAAAATAGATTACTGGATATAAATAAAGATATTGAAGTGGTGACTTATTATGAATTTTATGATTTCGATTCAAAAGAAGAGATATTCAATCATAAAATCGATTATGTAATTGATGCTATAGATACAGTTACTTTTAAAATTGATATAATCAAAGAGTGTTTAAATAGAAATATCCCTTTTATCTCATCAATGGGAATGGGAAATAAATTACATCCTGAATTACTTGAAATATCTGAGTTAAGTAAGACTAGTTACGATCCAATAGCAAAGGTAATTAGAAAAGTATTAAGAGAAGAAAGAATAACTGGAAAAGTTCCTGTTATCTATTCAAAAGAAGAGCCTTATAAAGTAGATTCTGAAAGTAAAAATCCAGCATCAAACTCATTTGTTCCAGCAACAGCTGGATTACTCGCAGCTAGTTATATAGTGAATAAAATCATTGAGTAAATTACTAAGAATAATGAAGTACGACCCAGCATGGGCTGTAGAATTTCAAAAAATAAAGGACTTCTTAGAATCAATTTTGAATGATAACCACGAGCAAATACATCATATTGGAAGTACTAGTGTTATTTCACTATATGCAAAGCCTATCATTGATATTGATATATCATATATTGATAATTTCGAGTTGATAAAGTCATCTTTGACTGCAAATAACTATGAATACGAAGGCTGTAAAGGAATTGCCTATCGTCATTCATTTAAGTACTTAAAAGATGATTTATATGAACATCATCTATATGTTATTGAGGAAGGAAAAGCTCCTCTAAAAGCTCATTTAGACTTGAAAATGGCTTTACAAAGTAACATGGAGTCTCGCAAACAATATTCAGACCTAAAATTAAAACTTGTTGATCAAAACAACCAAGATAGAGAACTTTATACAAACAGTAAAACTGACTTAATAATGAAAATACTATTGGAGGTAAAGACAATGAAGACAATCATACTTGCAGGAGGATGTTTTTGGGGAGTAGAAGCATATTTCAAACAACTTGAGGGAGTTGTTGATACTGAGTCTGGTTACATTAATGGAGAGGGAGAACCTACATATGAACAAGTATGTAATTTTAGTGGGCACGCAGAGGCAGTATTAATAAAATACGATGATGAAGTAATTTCTCTTAAGAAATTACTGGATCACTTCTTTAATATCATTAATCCAACTTCAATTAATAAACAAGGTAATGATAAAGGAATCCAATACAGAACAGGGATATACAACTACGCTCCAGAGCAACTACCTTTCATAAAAAGTTATTTAGCAATAAGACAAAAAGAGTACGTTGGAGCAATCGCTATTGAAGTAGTTACTAATCTTGTTTTTTATAAAGCAGAAGATTACCATCAAGATTACTTAGGGAAAAACAGAGGTGGCTATTGCCACATTGATTTAAAAAGCCATAAAAATATAAAGTAGGTAGTTACTATGAAAAAAACACTTATAATCGGAGCTCAAAACATTGATATTTATGTAAAAAGCTCTGAAAACTATACGTTACATGACTCTAACTTAGCAAAAGTACATATCGCCTTTGGTGGAGTTGCTAGAAACATCACAGAAAATATAAAAAGATTAGGAAATGATTGCTCATTCCTAACTGTTTTTGGAGATGATCACTTTTCACTCACTGCTAAAAATAGTTTGGTGCAAATGGGTATAGATATCTCTGAAAGTTTATATTTAAAAAACGCTTCAAACAGCGTATATCTTGGAGTAATGGATAAAGATAATGACTTGTTCCTTGGACTAAACGATATGGACATTTTAACAGAGTTATCTCCTTTATTCTTTGAATCAAAACGTAAATATATTGACTCATTTGATATCATTGTTATTGATAATAACTTAACTCAAGAGTCAATTATATATTTGTTAAATACTTTCAGTCATAAAACAATTGTTATGGACGGTGTAAGCACTAAAAAAGTAACTAAAATCAAAGATCATCTATCGAAAATTGACCTACTAAAAGTCAATCAGCTTGAACTAAATAAAATCTCAAAAAGACCAACAGTAGCGTCTCAAATTAAACATTTGCAAACTAGAGGCGCAACTAACCTACTAGTTACTAACCAAGATCACGATATTATTTACGCAACAATCGATAATATAATAGTCACAACACCTCTTGTTGCAAATGAAATAGTTAACGCTTCAGGAGCAGGAGATGCATTCCTGAGTGGTTTTGTTCATGGAATGATTCATTCATTAAGTAATCAAGAAAAATTGTTACATGCTAAAAAAACAGCATATATAACACTATTATCGAACAACTCAACAAATGAATTACTATCAATTGAAAAGGTGGATGAAATAAATGAATAAATTCTTAGAATTTAGTACTGAAGTACAAAAAGCAATGGATGAAAATTTACCAATAGTAGCACTTGAATCAACAATCATATCACACGGTATGCCTTATCCTGAAAATGTTAAGACAGCTCTTGAATGTGAGCGTATTGTTAGAGATAACGGAAGCATTCCAGCAACTGTTGCTATTTTAAATGGGAAATTAAAAGTTGGATTATCTCATGAAGAAATAGACTTTTTAGGTAAACAAGGCCATAAAATCATGAAAACTTCTCGACGTGATATCGCATATAATGTAGCAAATAAAATAGACGGTGCAACTACAGTATCAGCTACGATGTACATTGCCAATCTTGCAAATGTACGAGTATTTGCAACTGGTGGAATTGGCGGGGTTCATAAAGGTGCTGAAAACACATTTGATATTTCTGCTGATTTAGATGAACTTGCACAAACTAATGTTTTAGTTGTTTGCGCAGGAGCAAAAGCAATTCTTGACTTAGGTCTAACAATGGAATACCTAGAAACAAAAGGTGTACCTGTTATTGGATATCAAACAGACATGCTTCCAGCCTTCTATTCAAGAGAATCTGATTTTAAAGTTAACTTTAGAATTGATACTCCAAATGAAATAGCTAAAGTATGGAAGACTAAATTAGATTTAGAATTAAACGGTGGGATGTTAGTCACAAACCCAATAAGCAAAGAATACTCAATGGATAAAACGATTATTGATGAAGCGATTGCTTTAGCAATTAAAGAAATGGATAATCTTGGTATAAAAGGAAAAGAAACAACTCCGTATCTACTCGCAAAAATAGCAGAAATAACGAAAGGTAATTCACTTGCATCTAATATTCAGTTAGTTTACAGCAACTGTAAATTAGCTAGTCAAATTAGTTTGAAATTTAATACACTATCTTAGGACTTAAAGCCCTAAAAAATTATGAATACTTTAAACCTGAAACTGGAGGAAATTAAAATGAAAAGAACTGATTATATCTCATGGGATGAATACTTTATGGGAGTAGCAATACTTTCTGGAAAAAGATCTAAAGATCCAGGAACTCAAGTTGGAGCTTGTATTGTAAATGATAAAAATAGAATTGTTGGTATTGGATACAATGGCTTTCCTTATGGAGTAGAAGATGATTCTTTTCCATGGTCTAATGATGGTGAATGGTTAGATACTAAATATCCATACGTTGTCCATGCAGAAGTTAACGCTATCCTAAATTCTACAGTTAGTTTGGATAATGCAACATTATATGTGACTTTGTTTCCATGTAATGAATGTGCTAAACTTGTAATCCAAAGTGGAATTAAAGAACTTGTATATTTAGAAGACAAATATAGTGAAGAAGATTCCAATAAAGCATCTAAAAAAATGTTTAACAGTGCAAAAATAGTCTATCGCCAACTGGCAAAACTTGAAGTTGAATTAAAGAAATGAAACGTACATTATTAAGATACAGAATCTTAATTATTGTATTTTCAAGTCTTTTCATTCCTTTGATGTTTATTAGTCTTTTTAGAATTGAATATTCCTTCATCGCACCAGGATTTAATGATGACATAAGTGAATTCATTGTTGTAAATGAGGATTATAATCCAAGTGGATCTTTTCATACTACAAGTGTAATAAGTGTTGATAAGATGACTGTTTTACAATTCATTGTTGGAATGCTTGAAGATAAAGTTACCATAGAAGAATTTCCTGATTATTATAAAGATGTTGACCTAGATGATTTAGATACAATGAGTTACTTGATGAAAGATGATTCCCTTGCTACAAGTTTGATTATTGGAATTGATAGTTCAGGTTATGAGATAGATTATGATTCATATTTATCAGTTTATTTAGTTTATAATTATTTAACTCCTGATTCATTAAAACTTGGAGATAAAATACTTAAAGTAAATGGAAGAACTGATCTTGTTGATGCGTTTAATGATATAGCTTGTAATGAAACAGCAGAATTTAAGATTCTAAGAAAAGACGAGGAAATGACAGTCTATGCAGCAAATAATCTACTAGATAATGGAACATGTAAAATAGGTGTTTATTTATCTTATATTTCTGAGATAAATAGTACAGTTGTTGAGTATACATTGGTAGACACTGATACTGGTGGACCAAGTGGTGGTCTCATGCAGTCAGTATACATCTATAATCAACTAACTGAACTAAACCTTGGACTTGGACAAAAAATCGCCGGAACAGGTACTATTAGTATTGATGGAAGCGTTGGTGCAATTGGTGGAATTAAACAGAAAATAATCACTGCTGATATCAATAATATTGACATATTCTTTGTACCATATTTATCTGATGATGAATCAGATAACTATATAGAAGCATTGAGAACATATAATACATTGGATACAGACATGGTGCTTGTAGGAGTATCTAGTTTCCAAGAGGTAATTGACTATCTACTAGCATTAGAAAGTGGTGAGTCTAATGAATAAAGAATTACATCACCGTCTTTTAGATTTAAGAATATATTATTTACCAGGGGTAATATTCACCTGTTTAATCACAGGTTTTCTATTCTTTTTGTTTCCTGCGGTACTTTTAGTTACACTTATGGTTAATATTGTGCTACTATATGCTTATCTTTTAATACAGTTTTTAATTGTATTATTCGTTTTGTTAGTAGTATTATCTTACTTTACTAATAAAATTACTATCCTAACTTTTAAGAACTACGGAGATAGATCAAGTGAAATAGATTATAAACATCTGCATTTACGCTTGAACATTATCTCGCTCGTTTCATTATTAATTATTTTCATCATTGTTTATTTCATACTATTTTAAAGAGGTGTTTTACTATGAAAAGAAAACATTATATTATCCTAATATATGTTGCATTAATTGTTGTTATAGACCAAATCACAAAACAATTCATTGTTAGAACAATGGACTATGGAGAATCTATTACAGTGATCAAAGATTTCTTCTATATTAACTCTCACCGTAATACAGGTGGAGCTTGGGGAATTCTAACAGGTCAAATGATGATTTTTTACCTTATCACGTTGATTGCATTTGTTTTATTCTATTATTTAATAAGAGAAGTAGACTTTAAACATAAAAAGTTATACTCAGTAGCGATAGTTTTACTTATTGCTGGTGCTATCGGTAATTTTATCGATCGATTATTGTTCAAAGAAGTAGTAGACTTCTTAGATTTTTATATTTTCGGATATGATTTCCCAATCTTTAATGTTGCTGACATTAGTTTAGTTGTAGGGATGTTTATGTTTGCATATGACATTTTATTGGAGGATGTAATTCATGGAAAAAATAAGAATTGAAGAAAATCAAAACTTTGAAAGAATAGATAAAATACTTAGTGAAGTATTAGAATATTCAAGAAGCAAAGTACAAGCCATGATAAAAGATGGAAGTATCTTGGTAAACGGTATAACTGTTAAAGCAAATTACAAAGCCAAAACCGATGATGAAATCACTGTTGAAGAAATGGAAGAAACAGATTTCGAGCTTGAACCTGAAGATATCGATATTAATATTGTTTATGAAGATGATTATGTATTAGTTGTTGATAAAGATTATGAAATGGTTGTTCACCCAGGAGCTGGGAATAAAACAGGAACATTAGTAAATGCATTATTGTTCCATGTTAAAAACTTTAAAGCTATTAAAGGTGAAGTACGACCTGGAATAGTACATCGTATTGACAAAGAGACAAGCGGATTACTTGTTGTAGCTAAAACAGACAGTGCGCTTGCTGATTTATCAGAACAAATGAAAAATAAAACAGTATCAAGAAAATACACAGCTCTAGTAGAAGGAGTTATTCCTCATAACTTAGGAAAAATAGATGCTCCTATTGGTAGAGACCCTAAAAACAGACAAAGAATGGCAGTAGTAGATAAAGGAAAAACATCTGTTACTAACTTTAAAGTATTAACAAGATATGAAAAATTCACACTTATAGAGTGTGAATTAGAAACAGGAAGAACACATCAAATCAGAGTTCATCTAAACTATATTGGATATCCTGTTGTTGGAGATCCAAAATATGGTAGAAGAAAAACACATACAGAGAATGGACAATTTTTACATGCTAAAACACTCGGGTTTATTCATCCAGAAACGAAAGAGTATATCGAATTTAATTCTGAATTACCAGAATATTTCAAACTCTTTTTAGAATCTATAGAATAGAGGAACATCATGGCAGATATCTATATGCATTCAAAAATTGCAGAAGAAGTAACAAATAAAATAGATTACGATTTTGATAAGAAAATCGTTTTTTTAGCTGCGCAAGGGCCAGACCCTATGTACTATAATGTCTTTAGTAAAGACCATGCAGAATACCGAAGATTGGCTGATGAAGTACACCGAAAAGATACCGATAAGTTCTTGATAAACATGGTTGAATATGTCAAAGAGAACCTTAACAAGGATACCTTTTCCTTTTTAGCTGGTTTCATTTGTCACTACGCACTTGATGTTAGTATTCACCCGTATGTTTATCATAAAGTAGGAGTATATGATAAAAACGACCCAAAAACTCACAGTTATCGTGGACTTCATTTAAAATTTGAACGTTCAATTGATGCTTTACTAATTGAAAATGATCTTGGTATTAAACATTCCAAAATAAAACTATATAAAAAATATTATCCACTCAAGTTTTCTCCGCTTTCAACAATGAAAGTAATGAATCATGCATTAAAAGAAACATATGGAGTTGAACATGGTGGTGTAATGTATTTAATAAGTAGTGAGGCAATGTATAAAAACCTCAAACGCTTTGTGAAAGATCCTCACGGAATAAAAAAACTATTTCTCAAATTCATTGATTTATTCAATAAAGAACAAGATATGTTTTATCAAGATATATCATTTTATAATCATCTTAAAAAATATGATTATCATAATTTGGAAAAGAAACCTTGGAATCACCCTGTCACAAATGAAGAGTATAACTCTACAGTAATAGATCTCTATGACCAAGCAGTAATTATGGCGTCAGATATAATTGAGAAAGTATCAGAATATTTGTTTAATGATAAACCTATTGACCTAAACAAGATATTTTTAAATCTTTCATATAATACAGGATTAAATTGTGACCAGCCAGAACCAATGAAATATTTCAACATTTACCGAAAATAAGCAATTAAAATAATTGCTTTTTTTTATAATTTTTTTAATAAGCTTGAAACATAATAAGCAGTTATGTTTAGAGTGTTTTTTTGCATTTTACCTACCTTGAAAATAAAAGCAACTCAGTCTATAATTGAGTTACTATTTAAGACTGGGGGTGTAACATTGTGGAACAATATCGACTTCATAAAACAATAATTTGTATTGACTTAAAAAGCTTTTATGCTTCTGTTGAGTGTGTTTTAAGAGGATTGAACCCTTTTACAACACCACTTGTTGTGGCTGATAAATCTCGGTCAAACGGTAGTGTTGTGCTAGCTGTTACACCATACCTTAAAAGACGCGGAGTAAAGAGTAGATGCCGTGTTTACGAACTACCTAATGATCCAAGAATTATCTTCGCTAAACCAAGAATGAAAAAGTATCTAGAGTTTTCTACAAGGGTTATTGAAATTTACCTTAAATATGTTTCGTATGAAGATATGCATATTTACTCAGTAGACGAGGTATTTCTAGATTTGACCAGTTATTTATCTTTCTATAAAAAAACTGATGTTGAAATAGCTGAAATGATTTTAAAAGATATTTTAGAAACAACTAAAATACCAGCAACATGTGGGATAGGTCCAAACATGCTTCTAGCTAAAATTGCTCTTGATGTTGAAAGTAAAAAATCACCTACATTCATTGCTAAATGGACATATGACGATGTTCCTACTAAGTTATGGTCTATCTTTCCGCTTTCAAAAATGTGGGGTATAGGGCACAACATGGAACGTAATCTAAATCGTTTAGGTATTTTATCAATTGGTGATCTAGCTCATTATCCACTTGAAAAACTTCAAAGGTTTTACGGGATAATGGGCGAAGAACTATATCACCATGCTCATGGTATTGATATGTCTATCATAAATGAGAAACTAGTCTATAAACCAGTTTCTAAAAGTTATGGAATGGGTCAAACCTTGTTCCATGATTATTATGGTGATACTGTTACTCAAATTATTTTAGAAATGACTGACGAAGTAACCAAAAGACTTAGAGTAGGCAATAAAAAAGCCTACACAGTAAATTTAGGAATTTCTTACTCTAAAGAAATTAGTGGCGGTTTTAACCGCCAAATGACATTAACTTTCCCAACTAATAACGAAGCAGAGATATATAATTCCTGTATTACTCTATTTGATGAATTTTATGATGGCTCTCCAATTAGAAAAGTAACCATTAGAGTTACTAACTTAGTAGAAGAATACTTTGTTCAACTAAATCTCTTTAAAGACATGAATAAAGTAATTAAAGATCATAAACTTCATTCATCAATTGATAACATTAAATTCAAATATGGAAAAAGTGCAGCCCTTAGAGCAAGTAGCTTATTAAAAGACTCAACAGTAATAGCGCGTAATACGATGGTAGGTGGACATAATGGATAACTATGTTTATCATGATCGTAAAATGATGAAATGGATGCCTTTTAATGCTCTTTTAGAACAAAGTGATTATTTAAAAGAACTGTTGTATGGAAAAACTAGAAAAGAAATGCCAGTACTTAGTCCAGATCAAGAAGCTGACTTAAACTATAAACTAGAAATTGCAAACATATTTAATAGTTTAATAATAGTTTCCTACTTTGATAAAGGTGATATCCTAGAAGTAGAGGGTAGAATTACAAGAATTGATCAATTTAATAAACTGATTTATATAGATGAAGTAGCTGTTTCAGCTCATAAAATCACAAATATTGAAACGATATAGAAAAAAGGATTTATTCGCAATCCTTTTTTTATACAAAGTAAATAGGTTGAGAGAAACGGATTGAAAATCCTTGTATCGACGGTGTAATTCCGCCTGGAGCCATCATCACAGCTTATTTAAGCCCTTTAAGGTTTTTTTTATTTACAGTCTGTAGAGCAATGGACCAGTGTATTTTAATGGGTTTTACCTCTTTTTTTGATATCCATGTCTCACATTAACATCTTTTGGAGATTGAGGTCTCTTTATTTATACAATTTTTAATTGAAAAACTATGAGCTGACACATGGAAAAATAAAATAATAAAACCAAATTTACCGTTCATTTAGTTTATGATATATTGAGCCGTACCATGAAAAATTCTAACACAGATGCTCATTTGATATGTTTTTAATTTATTAATATGATATAATGAAGGTATTAGTGTAGTATGTTTATTAATTGAAGAAAAATTAGATAATCTTGCATATGAATAAGAACAAAGTCTTAAAAGGGGGGATTTTAATGAATAAAGTGAAGTTATTTATTTGGAGTATTTTTGCACTTACATTACTTAGCGGATGTGATACTATGAATTTAGGTGGTGATAATCCAGAAGGAGTAATTAAGGATAAAGAGTCTATGGAAATAGATGATAATAGGGAGTCATTGTATTCGAATATAGAGATTAGTAGTTATCTGCCTCGAATTTTTGAGCAGGGACTATCAGCCGAAGACTGGACTACTTATTTTACTATTACTGATGAAGATGATGGCGAAGTTATAGTCACAGAAGATATGCTAAGCTGGGATCCTATTTATGATTATAATGAACCAGGCATATATGTGCTAACTTGTACGCATACTAATTCATTGGGATACTCTAACAGTGAAAGTCTTCAAATCGAGGTTATTGATGGCGAAGAACATCAAGAGGGTACAGTTGGAGTTGAAATCATTGATAATAAATTGATAAGCCATTTCGTAATCGATTCACCTGAACCAATTTGGGTACAATACTTTACTATATACAATGAAGTAACTCAGGTTGAAACAACGACAGATATGATATCTTTTTCTCCTGCATTGGATATGAGTGTTGAAGGCGAGTATATTTTAACAGTAGATTATATAGATGAATTTGGTGAACACCACACTCTAGAAACAACAATAACGATTTCTGAAGAATCTCAATACGATGATATTAAAGCAATGACAATTTATGAAATTTTGTATCAAACTAATGCATTTGATACAGTTCGTGTAGATGGACTAGAAGTTATAGGCGTTTACGACCAAAAATTCCTTGGCAAATTTAATGAAGAATATATTCTTATAAGTAATTATGGTTCGCAAGATTCAAGTGTAATTGAGTCATTAAAACTTGGGGACATTGTGAATGTGGTTGGAAGTATTCACATGAGTAATGGTTATAGCCTTAATATTGAAATTTTAATTGAACAGATACAGGTAGTATCTCGAAATAATGATCCAACAACAAGAACAGCAATTTTTATTCAGTTGAATGATATTTTCGATATAACAAACTTAGAATTCTTAACATACTTAAGAGAAACGGTTGCAAGTTATGATTCCTATAGTAATCAACTAGGCGGAATGGATGTTATGAATGATGTCGTGTTTATAGAAGATACTGAGTATTTAGTCGAATTTGTAATGGTAAATCATTATGAAGGAGACAACCCTGAGATTTACGTTTTATCTTATGAAAGCTATGAAGAAGAGCAAATACCTACTACAATCCAAGATTATAGCCCAGGATGGAACTATGAGAATGGTGAAATCGTATCTATTACGGTTGATGTAGTTTCATCAAATGGATTTGATATTGTGATTGGTTATATTGATGATTATTCATCATTTGACGCTAATGTGGTTATTATAGATACGTATGAAACTATCTTTGATTGGCTAGTTCCTTCTTTGGTTGAAGGTGGTAGAATATCAATGAACGCTGAAGTAGTTCGAACTGATAACAGTAATGAAGGATATGGGTTCGTTCTTAAGCCAGTTAGCGAAGTATACGTCAATGCAGCTGATCCTGTGTATTTTGGAAAATCATATGGAGTTGGTAATGTTCGTGTTACTACTGCTTTAGATTATGAGACCAATCTACAGTACTATATAGATTCATTAGGTATTATCCCGATTAGTGAACAAGGATATGTTTATGAAATGACTGCTACATATGATTCGAATACAAATACAATAGGGGGATTAAGTATCTCTACGCTTGGAGTGCAATTGAATAGTGATGGGGAGTATTTTATTCAATTTGTTGTTAGTAGATATTTTGAAGAAGCCCCATATGCTGAAATAGTAATATTAAGTCCATATTATGATACACCAATTTATTATACAATGATCAACGAGATTGGTAGTTTAAGGAATTTGATTGTGAGTACAAACAATGGAGTTGATTTAATCACCGCTACTGATTTTGATGGAGATACTATTTTTAGTATTCATATACCAGAGACTATATCATTTGCATTATCAGATATAGTTGAAGGGGATGTAATTCACGTAGTTGGACAGATTAATTCTGAAGGATATACTGATACTTCCATAGAAATAGTAGCTATACATATAGAAAAAGAATAATAAATATACACTTTATAATATATTTTATTTATGGATATAGACTTGGGATAATTAAGACATATATATATATGTGAGGAGGTAATTAAATGAATGAAAGTATTTTAGAAATAATTGGAGATGCACATCTAAAAAAAGGGTTATTTAAAAAAGATACTTACAGGTTAATTTTTACTGAAGAAAGAGTTTTATTTTCACATGTTACAAAAGAGGCGAGAAAAGAAGAACAGAAACAATTAAAGGAAGAGATGAAAGGTAAAAAGTTTAAAGAAAAAGTCGGGGCAATGTTTCATGTTAATGAGAGAATATATAAAAAGTATGAACAGCTTTCTTTAGAGGAAATACTCTCCATGGGGACAGATTCATTTAGTCTACCTTATAAAAACATAAGAAAAGTTAAAAGGCATATTATGACAGATGAAGAGAGTAATAATAATCAAACAAAAGTTGTGATTGTTACCACAAGTGAGAAGTTGAAGCTTTCTTTTTCTGATGAAACTGCAGCAACTAAAATTTATAAAAAACTCAAAAATATGAGTAAATAATTAATGTAAGAGAATCTTTTTTAGGTTCTCTTTTTTATTGTTAAATATTGCAATTACTATATATTTTATGTAAATTTGAAATTATTGAATAAATAATATCTCTATATAATGTAAAAAGAAGTAGTCCCGCACTTTTGATTAAGTATTCGCATAGTGGAGGACTGCCTCCACCATATAAACCCACTTCCAGAAACGGATAACATTCGGGGACTATATTCTCCACCAAATCTACCCCGTCCCCGAGAATTAGTAGTATCACTTACTACATATAGATTCTCGGTTTTTTTTGGAAAATAGATGAAAAATTAAATTTCCTAGAAGAAGGAGTTTTCTTAGATTTTTTGATAAAGAAATAGAAACAAAGATTAATGACTTTTGTATTGATCTTTGTTTCTATTGCCATTTAGCAGCCACATTGCACATTAAATACAAGCCATACTACACATTATCGTTGTTTTTAGCAGGTTATACTGGGAATACAATAATTATGGTTATTGAGAAAAAAACTTCAATTTAGACAAAAACGACACTATTGAACTGCACCCAAAAACTTAGACATAGGAAACTATGAAAAAGAAAGGGTGCAATTTTTATATGACTAAATATTCAATAGAATTTAAAAAGGAAGTAGTAGAATATTATAAAAAAATGAATAAAAAAAGGACAAACAGAATGCTTTCCTACTCTACACTATTGTGGTTTCCTCTTCAGGATCTCTTCGGATTTTACGTGCTTGGTTTTCGCACAACATTTTGCTTGTCAATAATATAATACATGTATAGTTTTATTTTTTCTTTTTAAATTTTGAATTATTTACTTTTCATCAAAATCGAGATATGAAATATTGTTTTCGTTGCACCATTTTTCAGCTATCTTCAACATATAATCATCTTTATAATGATAGAATGCTTCTAGTAAATGATAGCGAGGAAACAAGTCCTTTACTTTGCGATACTTTTTAGAACCATGGAATTTATCAAAAAACATTTGTTTTACTGTGTCATTCTTAATGGTTAAAAAGAAGCTTAAAAACATATCTCTACTAAATGGCTCAACGACTATACTGATATATTCATCATTGGCATCATCCATAAGATTAACTTCATCATAAAATTCTACAGAGTCAATTATTATTTTATGAGAAGCTTTATCATAGTATAAGTTTTGATCAAAGTTTGTCCATTGTGCAATATCTATAACATCGCTTAGTTCTTTAATTTTAATAATAGTCATCACCTCTTGTTCTTATTATAGTGCATAATTATGTTATATACAATTTTAAGGAGAACAAAATGAATAAAAAAGAATTGGAGAAAACACTTGTAACTCTTGAAAAAAATGATTTACTAAATCTTTTACTGGAATTAAATAAGAAAAATCAAACTTTTTTTGATGAACGATTTGCATCTTTGAGTAAGAAAAGTATGAAGAAACTTTAAAAGGGATACTTTAACAAGTATCTATTTAAGCATGGGTATGTTTATGCTTCTGAATTAGAGTCAGCACTAGAAGGAGTAGATGTTTGCATTAATAAAATTATGGGAGAGCAAACACATATAAAGAAACTGCTGTTACTAATTGATTTGTATGATGTTACAGTTCAATTAGAAGGTTTTGATGATTCTTATGGGTTATTCTTGCCAACTTTAGATGAGATTGCATCAACTATGAGAGAAATTATTTTTAATGATTTCCTACTGTCTGATGATGAAATAATTGACATAATTGATTATAGTTTTTTGACTGTAATAAAACCAAACCCTCATGAACTTTATGATGTTAGAGATGATATAATGCTTTCAATAATTAGACTCTTAAGAAATGAATCACTGTATAAAAGATACTTAAGATTCCTTAATAAATATATCGAGATAGAAACAATGAAAGATAACGAGCATAAATCTGTATATCGATTCAATGAGGAAAGAGCTCTACAAATTAAGTATGTACTTTATTCAAAATATAGTTATGATGATGCATTAGGGTTCATAAAAGAGAACATTAATCATCAAGTTTTCATGAGAATTCATATAGAATATTGTTTGAAAAACAAAAAGTATGATTCCACTATTAAGTTGGTAGATAAATACTATGATAAAGTTTATCCAGGTTATAAAGCAGAAATCTTAGAATTCAAATTATTTGCAGCAAGGATGTTGAAAAACAGGAATTTAGAAAAAGAAACTCTATTTAAGCTAATAAACCTTGATAAATTCAATTACTATGCAGAATTAAAGGAATTCTATCCAAATGATGATTTCATAAGTATAAGAGATGGGTTATTGCTAGATGATAAGCAAAGATATAATTTATCATTAAGAGAATATATAATTATAGAAGATGATCTACAGAATTTAATGATTGAAGATATTCAAGCAAAAAATAGCAAGTTCTATACGTATCACAATCAACTAACAAAAGATAGCTTATTACAAATAAAAGAAGTCTATATTCAACTAATATATTATATGGTTGATATTGCAGATACTAGATCAAAATATCGCAAGGTTTGTTATTTAATCGAAAGATTTGCAAAAGATTATGACGAGTATCCTTATGATACTATAACTTGTATTAGAGTTAAGTATCCTAGAAGAGTTGCTTTACTTGATGAAATAGAGAAGTTACATACACGTATGTTAAAAAAGTATCCTATGTTAATGAAACGATATAATAATAAAAAATTATTTTAATTCAAAAAAGTTGTATATACGCTTAATATATGATAACATATAAGCGTGAAAGGAACTGATAATATGAATTATTATGATTCAATCAATAAAATACTCAAGAAGAACCATGGAATTATTACAAGTAAAATGTTAAGAGAAAAAGATATCCCTTCTATATATCTAACTAGATTTGTAGAAAAAGGAGTTATAGAACGAGTAGATCGAGGTATATATGCTTTTAAAGATGCTCTATTTGATGAGTATTATATATTTCAACAAAAAAATACAAGAGCTATCTACTCTTTCTCATCAGCCCTTTATCTACAGGGATTAACAGACCGAATACCTTATCAAATAGAAGTTACGTTACCAAACACATACAATAGTAGCCATATATCAAAAGGCATAATAATTCACAAAGTAATGAAGAAATACTATATGATTGGCCGTACTATAAAGATGACGTCCTTTGGTAATATGGTTTTTTCTTATGATATGGAGCGTACCATATGTGATTTAGTAAGATTTCGTAAAAACATAGATGTTGAAATCTTTAGTAAAGCTATTAAGAATTATAGATCGCATAAAGATAGAAACTATGCAAAACTAAGAGAATATGCTCAAGTATTTAACATTCAAAATAAAATAAATGATCTACTGGATGTGGTTTAGTGAATAAGAAAAAATTAACAAGCACTTTAAAGCTATTACCATTCGCTCTATTCTATTTTCTAGGTACAACACTAGGAATGGGTATTTTAGGTGTATGGTGGGGCATTGTCTTCATTAATTGGACAGCCGTGTTCATCACAATATTCTATACAAAGTTGCAACTGAAAAAGTTGTAAACAACTAATATATATACAATATTCCAAGAATTATATTAAATATGATTCAATATTTGGCAATAAAAAAAGTTTCTCATCTGAGAAACTTTTTATTATGTATGTTTAAACTAATGGTACAAATACGCGCGTTAGAAGTTCTTTATCTAACATATAGAGTCCAGCGTCTTTGACTAATTTGATTTTATCAATTAGGGTACTGAAATTATCTTCTTCTTCAACTTGTTCATCGACATACCATTGTAGAAGACTAACACTTGCGTAGTCTTTTACTTCATGAGCGATGCTCATGATGTTATTAATTCGAGTAGTAACACCTTTTTCATGATTTAAAGATACTTCACATACCTCTAAAATCGAAGAAAAGTCATTACGTGGGGTTTCAAATCCACGAATTTCTACACGTGCTCCACGATCATTCATAAATTTAATGAATTTTCGAGCATGTGCTAATTCTTCATCATATTGAATACCAAACCAATTTTCAAATCCGTCTAGTCCTAGTGTGCTAATATACGATTGCATTGCTAAATAAACATGCGCTGATTCAATTTCATAATTTATTTGAGTGTTAATTGCTTCTGCTAATTTTTTGTTCATTGTATCCTCTCCTTTTCATAAATATAATACTATAAATACCGCTATAAAGCAAACGATTAGCAACGTAGTAAACACTTATTTTAGAAGTTCTTTGGCTTTATTCAGTGTTTTAAAATTCATTTTAGCGTATTTAGATAAAAACTGTTCTCCCTTTTCTTTAATGATTTGACTTGCAAGACTGTCAACTCGCGCAGAGGCGCCTTTAAGTAAGTTATATCCTGAATCATCTGACAGAAGGTCAAAATGCTTTAAAAAGGCATATCTGGCGATAATACTAGCAATCGCAACACTTGCAAATTTACTTTCAGCTTTTGTATAAAATCTAAGATTCCTAAAAACTTTTTCTTCATCACTTAAATATCTGAAGTAAACACCTTCTTCAGCAAACTGATCCATAATAACAGGAGGTTTATCAAATATCTTCGAATGTAAATTAAGGATTGCTTTATTATGTAAAAAAGCCTTAATTTTATTCATGTTGTAACCTCTTTTAGTAAGTTCATTGAATTTCTCGTTATGGAGTGTAAGTAAGCTAAACATAATCTTATCTTTTAATTGCTCCCCAATTACTAATATTCTCTCGTCACTTAGTTTTTTTGAATCATCAATTTTTAATCCTTTCACAAACTCTAAGTGATCTTTATCTAAGTAAGCAGCACAGACTGTAATAGGACCAAAGAAGTCTCCAGTTCCAACTTCATCACTTCCAATAGAGATTAAAAAGTAGTCAGTATCTATTTGCTTTTTTACTTTTTTAGGACGCTTAACTTCTTCTTTATAATCTAACATAGCAATCCACATTTTGTACTCAGCTTCCGCATCAGTACCTTGAAACATTACCTTATTAGAGCTATATACTGTAACTGTAACAAAATCAGTTTTCGCAAAGAAAATGACCGATTCATTTTTAGAATCAGCAGTATAATCTCGGTAAAATGAAACAACTCTCTTTACAAATTCATCTGTTAAATTAAGGACATAGTTCAAAAAAATCACCTCGTACTATTATTTTAGCATATTATTTGTTAAAATAGTATTGCTGGGAGTGATATTATGTATTTTGATAGTAGTTTACTAGAATTCAATAAAATTAAAACAATGATTGAAAAATATGCCCAAACAACTTTGGGTAAATTTTTAGTATCTGAAATAGCACCAACTAACAATTACCTTGAAATAGAAAGAAAACTAAAAGAAGCTGACCATGCTCTTAAGGTTGTAACATTATATAAAGAACCTCCATTTGGTGGAATAAGAGACTTAAAAGAAACATTAAAGAAAGCCCAAATATATTCCGTTCTTAGACCAAATGAGTTTTTAGATATCATTGGGCTTATTGATGCCTCAGGAAATAATGTGAGATTCTACAAACAAGTAAAAGAACATGAAATAGAAGACATAGCTTTAGATGTTTACTATGAAAACATTGAAAGCATTCCAAAATTAAAAAATGAAATTCAATTAGTAATTACTGATAGCGGCGATGTAAGTGACGGGGCTTCTCCAGCCTTAAAAAAAATAAGAAATGCAATTCGAACGAAACAACATAGAATAACAGAAAGACTTAATGTAATATTGAACACTGATAAAACAAAACTTGCTGATTCACTAGTAACAATCAGGAATAATCGTTTTGTAGTACCTGTAAAATTAAGCGAAAAGAATAACTTTAAAGGGTCAATAATTGATTATTCAAGTAGTGGTGAAACTGTATTCATGGAACCACACACAGTAAACGCAATTAATAATGAAATCTCTATTCTGAAACTTGATGAACAAAAAGAAGTCGAAAGAATACTAAGAGAGTTAACAATTAAAGTTGCAGAACACTATTATCCATTAACGAATAACTTAAAAATACTTTCAGAACTTGATGCAATATTCGCAGTAGCGAGATTTGCAGTTGAGTTTGAATGTAATGCACCACTTATCACTGAAAATGAAGTAAACCTAATTAAAGCAAGACATCCACTTATTAAAGCAAAAGAAGTAGTGCCAAATACGATAACTTTTAACGAAGAAGAAAAAATCATTATCATTACTGGACCAAATACAGGTGGTAAAACTGTTGCTTTGAAAACGATGGGGTTACTATCTATAATGGTTCAAAGTGGAATTTTAATTCCTGTTGAAAAAGGAAGTAAGACAGTAATATTTGAAAATGTCTTCGCTGATATTGGTGATGAACAATCCATTGAACAATCATTATCAACATTTTCATCACACATGACTAGAATCATTAGAATAATAGATAACCTTACAGTAGGATCATTAATCTTACTAGATGAACTGGGTAGTGGGACTGATCCTAAAGAAGGAGCAAGTCTTGCGATAAGTATTTTAGATTTCATTAGAGTTAAAGGAGTACACGTTATCGCTACAACTCATTATCCAGAGTTGAAAGCCTACGCCTATAACAAAGATGAAATAGTTAATGCTAGTGTTGAGTTTGATGTGAATACTTTAAGTCCAACATACAGGTTATTACTAGGAACTCCAGGTAAATCAAACGCACTATTAATTAGTGAGAGACTAGGACTAAATAGCACAATAATTAACAATGCAAAAGCGATTGTTTTAACATCAACTTCTGAGGTCAGTGACCTCATAAATAAGCTTGAAAAACGCGGAAATATTCTAGAACAACAAATCAGGAAATATGAAACTCTAATTTTAGACAACCAAGAACTAGTCAATAGAACTGAAGGGTTACGAAAAGAACTCATAGAAGAAAAAAGAGCACTACAAAAAAAAGTAGCTATTGAAGAAAGTCAAATAGTTAAAACCACAAAAGAAGAAGCTCTTAAACTTATCAAAGCAATAGAATCCTTAAGAAATCAAGGAGTGATCAAAGATCACGAAATTGCTGATATGAAATTCAAAGTTAAATCATTTGAAGTCCAAAAACCAAAACCAAAAAAAGCAGAAAAACATGATTATGAAATTGGCGATATTGTCAACGTTCTAAAATATAATCGTTCTGCAGAATTACTAAAAAAACAAAATAATAATCGTTGGGTTGTAAAGATGGGATCTTTAACTTCACAATTTTTTGAAGAAGAAATAGAATTCATTGAGCATCCTAAAAAAGATAATAAAATTTATAGAGTAAAATCTAACATTAAAAAAAGTGTCAAGGCAGAACTTGATTTAAGAGGGATGAGATATGATGAAGCAGAAATCTCGCTAGACAAATATATAGATGATTGTTTAGTAACAAATATGCCTTTCGCAACAATCATTCATGGGTACGGTACTTTAACTCTAAGAAAATTAGTAAAAACCTATGTTGACAAGAATTCTCATATTAAGAGTCATCGAGATGGCGAAGGCGGAGAAGGTGGAACTGGGGTAACAGTTGTTAATTTCAAATAAATTGTGCAAAACAATTGTATTATCTAGTTTATTTAAGTATAATAAATTTGTATTTTTTAAATAAGGAGGAATAAATTATGCCAGTAGTATTTGCAAACAGCGACAACTTTCAAGAAGTGACTGCTAAAGGAACAATAATATTAGACTTTTATGCCGATTGGTGCGCTCCATGTAGAATGATTGGACCAGTTTTAGAACAAATAGCTGAAGAACAATCAGACATTGGAGTTGTAAAAGTAGATGTAGACAAGAACATTGAACTAGCGAACCAATTTGGTGTGAAAGGAATTCCAGCGTTATTCGTATTAAAAGACGGAAAAGCTGTTGCTCAAAGAGCAGGATTCATGCCAAAAGACGCTTTAGTTGAATGGGTAAGAAAATCATAAAAAAATAACCAGGTTTAATCTTGGTTTTTTTTTTGCTTTACGGTATAATAACGGTGGTGATTTAGATGAATGGAATATTACTAGTAAACAAACCCAAAGATTATACATCTCATGATGTAATAAATGTGTTAAGAGGAATCTTAAAAACAAGAAAAGTCGGTCATACAGGAACGTTAGATCCTGATGCTACCGGTGTTTTAGTTGTGGGTATAAATAAAGGTACTAAAATAATGAAATACCTTAACAACGACGAGAAAACATATCAATCTAGAGTTCTTCTTGGTAAATCTACAGATACTTTAGACAAAACTGGAACAGTAATAAATGAGAAAAAAGTAACTAAAATTGACCAATTAAGTGAAGTAATTGCCTCTTTTAAAGGGAAATATACTCAAACACCACCAATGTACTCTGCAATTAAATACAAAGGTAAAAGATTATATGAATATGCTCGAAAAGGAATTGTGATAGATGATATCCCTTCAAGAGTTATTGATATCTTTGACATAAAGCAGATAAATGATATTATATATTCGGGCGATATAGCATATTTTGATTACATTGTTCATAGTTCAAAAGGACTATACGTTAGAACACTATCATACGATATAGGAGCAAAACTAGGATACCCAGCCCACAACTACGATTTAAACAGACTAAAAGCTGGTCAATTCAGTGTCGAAGATAGTTATACTTTAGATGAAATCGAAGCAGGTAATTTTAAGATGATTTCTCTTTCAGATGCACTATCTTATATGAATAAACTAGTTATCCCACAAGAACTACTTCATCATGTTCAAAACGGAATGGCAATAAGTTTAAAATATTTTGATGAATACTCTTTAACAAGATTAGTAGATGAAGACGATAATTTACTCGCAATCTACGATAAACATCCTACAGAACCTAAAATGAAGGCAATAAACGTATTTTAAAGAGGGTTGAAAGTATGAAAATCATTAAACTAAATGGTAATCCAATCAAACATAATTCAGTCGCAGCAATCGGCTTTTTTGATGGTGTCCATCTTGCACATAAAGAATTAATCAAAAAGACAATAGAAATAGGGAACGAGAAGAACTACTCAAAAGTAATCATTACTTTTGATGTTCACCCCAAAAGCATTTTATTTGATCTTGACTATTACTATTTAACACCTTTAAATAGAAAAATAGAGATATTTAAACAATTTGATATCGATTATGTATATATAATTGAGTTTTCAAAAGAAAAATCATCTATGAGCCCGCTTGAGTTCATTGAAATGTACTTAAAAAATATTGATACAATCGTATGTGGATTTGACTTTAAGTTTGGAATAAGAGGAAGCGGTAATGTTAAAACACTACTTCAAGACTCACGTTTTAACACAATCGTGTTAAAAGAAGTTACGTATGATGGTTACAAAGTAGGAAGCACACATATCAGAGATTTAATTAGATCAGGTCAAGTTGATAACGTAAAAGATGTTTTAGGAGACTATTACTCCATCATTGGAGAAGTTCTCCATGGTGCAAAAAAGGGCCGTATGATTGGTTATCCTACCGCAAACATTGATACAGACGGATACTTTATCCCTAAAAGGGGCGTTTACGTTACTTTAACTAGAGTGAAAGATAAATGGTATGAATCAATGACGAGTGTAGGTCACAATCCAACACTTAATTGTAGAGTTGATTTATCTGTGGAATCTAATATCTTTAATTTTGATAAAGATATTTACGGAGAAATTATTGAAATAAAGTTCGTTAAAAGACTTAGAGATGAAGTCAAATTCTCTACTGTTGAAGCTCTAATAGCTGAAATCGACAATGACAAAATAAACACGTTAAAGACTTTTAGAGAATTAGAGCAATAATACTTGCATAAAATATCTACTATGATATAATAATAATCGCGCCTATATCTTTGTTTATCGATACTCCAACGATTTACTAGGAATTAGGTAAGAAAATAAAAAAAGGAGGAAATTAAAATGGCATTATCTAGCGAATCAAAGAAAAAAATTGTTGAAGAATACCGTCAAAAAGATGGAGACACAGGTAGTTGTGAAGTACAAGTTGCTTTATTAACAACTGAAATTCTTGAACTAAATGCACATTTACAAATTCACAAACATGATCATCATTCAAGACGTGGGTTACTTAAAAAAGTAGGACACAGAAGAAATTTACTTAAATATTTAGCAAAAAGAGATCCGATGAGATATCGAGACCTTATTACTAAATTAGGATTAAGAAGATAATTTAAGCGCTGAAATGCGCTTTTTTCTTAGAATTCTATGATATAATGTATAAGGAGGGTTAAATTATGAGTAGAACCGAAAAAAGAGTTAAGGCACTCCAAAACCTGGGGATTATTGCCTTATTATTAGTTTCAATAAAACATGCAAATGATTTATTTGGAACTCAAATTGATACATTGTTTATAGCTATTAACGCAATCGTATTCCCTTTAGGTGTGGCTTTGTTTATCAGTTACTTACTTGCGCCAATTGTGAAATTACTTGATAAAAAAATTAAGAAGAGATGGATAAGTGTAGTCCTAGTATTTATTTTATTATTAGTCATCGTTGCTTTGTTTATACTATTAGTAGGTACTATGATTTACGATCAAGCACAAGTTTTTGTTTTGTATGATTGGGAAAGTATTTTAGCTTCAATAGAGAATTTCACTGAAAATAATTCAAGATTTGCAGAAATATATGAATCAATTAGTGGGTACATTAGTGTAGATAGTGTATCTGCAGTAACAATTAATATTTTCAACCTATTCAAGAGTTTTATAAGTATTTTATTGAGTATAGTATTAGTTCCGGTATTTTTGTTCTTTATTCTTAATGATAAAGAAAAAATATTTGAAGGATTACTTGTTGTAGTTCCAAAAAAATACAAAAAAGACTTAAGAGAACTTGGAATTAGATCAAATGTTGTTATTGAAAAATATTTTAATGGAAGATTTACTTCAATGTTCATCATGAGTATCTTCTTCACAATCATATTCTTTATCCTAGGGTTACGTGAAAGAAGTGTATTCTTTGGATTCACACTAGGATTCCTAGATATAATTCCTTATATTGGTGGATTTATTGGAATGTTACTTCCATTATTGTACTCGTTTACAGTTCCAGGAGAATTAATGTTTGGTGAATGGACGTTTATAGCAATTATAATAACAAATATTGTTGGTCAAGGATTACAAGGAGGCATTATCCAACCTTGGATAATGGGAAGGGAAGTTAGTATTCACCCATTACTTGTATTATCAAGTTTTATCTTCTTTGGTTCCTTATTTGGAGTTACGGGTATTATCTTGGCAATTCCAATTACCGGTATTATTAAAGTAACATTTGATTATTTTATTGAACTCAAAGAGAATTCAAAAAAAATAGAAATTGTTGAATCAATAAAATCGCCTAAATAGGCGGTTTTATTTTATGAAATGAAGTTTATGCGATATAAATAGGCTGATTATTTCATATTTTGTTAAAAAAAATATATAATACAATTGAGAGGTGATTTGATGAATCTCAAAGATTTAAATATAGAAGGCTTAAGTAATTCAAAACAAATTAAAATAAAGAGAATTATTGAGGCAGCTAAAATCGAATTTGAAATTAATGGAATTACAAACAGCAAAATAAGCAATATAGCGTTAAGAGCTAAGGTTGGTGAAGCGTCAATCTACCGTTATTTTACTGAAAAATTATACTTAGTAAGATTTGTTGCATTTGATTATTGGAAAGAACAAAGAGCAGTATTTGATGAATATAAAGATGATAATATAGATAGTAGGGTAAGCGGTCTTGAAAAAATAAAATCATATCTTGGAATGTTTATTGAAATGTATTACAATTATCGCGGATTTCTTAAATTCATGGAAGACCTTGATTTATACTTAGTTCCTTCAAAAACATCAGATACTGAAAATGAATTTTTTGAACATATTTATTATATTAAACAGACTTTCATTGACCTATTTGAAGAGGGAATTCACGATGGCTCAATTAATCCTGACTTAATTGCGAATGATTCTTATAGTTTCGTATCACAAGTAATGGTATCAACAACTCAAAAAATGGCTTTAAGACTAGGATATAATCATATTTCAGATGATGAATATGCAGTGAAGTGTTTGAATAACACAATTGATATGTATATAAATTATATTGCTAATAATAAAGCAGAGTAATTTGCTTTTTTATTTTGATTATAACAAATAGGAACAATAAGTATTATTTCTATGTTTTTTATCTGATTTATGGTATTATATTAAATTGGATAAAATAAAAAATATAAAAAGAGAAGAAAAGAGGAAATGAATATGACTGACGTAAGAATATTCGAGATGGATTTTGATGGTAGAAAATTAATTGTAGAAATTGGAGAAGTAGCTAAACAAGCAGCTGGGGCTGCATTAGTGAGATATGAAGACACTGCACTGTTAAGTGTTGTGGCTGTATCGAAAAAAGCTGTTCCAATGAATTTCTTTCCATTAATGTGTATTTACCAAGAAAAAATGTATGCAGCAGGTAAGATCCCAGGTGGATTCTTAAAAAGAGAAGGAAGACCAAGTGATAACGAAACACTAACATCAAGATTAATTGACAGACCACTTAGACCATTGTTCCCTGATGGGTTTAGAAACGAAGTACAAGTTATCAATCAAGTAATGAGTGGAAATCAAGATCATTCACCAGAAATGACAGCAATGATTGGAAGTAGTATCGTACTTGGAATTAGTGAAATTCCATTTAACGGACCTATTGCAGGAGTAAATGTTGGTAGAGTAGATGGAAAATTAGTAGTTAACCCTACACTAGCGCAACAAGAACTTTCTGATATTGAATTAATCGTTGCGGGAACTAAATATGCAGTTAACATGGTGGAATCAAGTGCTAAAATAGTTAACGAAAAAGACATGTTAGAAGCAATTAACTTTGGACATCAATGGATTAAGAAAATCGTTGCATTCCAAGAAGAAATAATCAAAGAAGTTGGAAAAGAGAAAAAAGTATTTGATTATAAAGTAGTTAACCCTGAATTCTTCAAAGAAGTACAATCAAAAGTTGAAAAAGATATGGTTAACGCTGTTCAAACTGAAGAAAAACAAGCTAGAGAAGATGCAATAAGTGCAGTTACTGATGCAATTACTGCTACATACGAAGAAGATAACGCAGGGATGGATAAAGATGATCTTAAAGCATTATTATCTGATGTTGGCTCAGTTTGTCATGATATCGTTAAAGACGAAGTAAGAAGATTAATAAGTGAAGATAAAATTAGACCAGATGGTAGAAAACTTAACGAACTAAGACCACTTGAATCTAAAATAGATTTATTTACATTAACTCATGGTTCAGCAATGTTCACAAGAGGTCAAACACAAGCATTAGTATTGACTACTTTGGGATCATTGAGAGAACATAAAATTATAGATGGTATCTCTGAAAGAGAAGAAAAGAAATTTATGTTACATTATAATTTCCCTCCATACAGTGTAGGTGAAACTGGAAGATATATGGGAGCTGGAAGAAGAGAAATTGGACATGGTATGCTTGGTGAACGCGCTTTAAAACAAGTTATGCCTAATGAAGAAGAGTTTCCTTATACAGTTCGTGTAGTTTCAGAAATACTTGAAAGTAACGGATCTAGCTCACAAGCAACAATTTGTGCAGGTAGTTTGAGCTTAATGGCTGCTGGTGTTCCAATTACAGCTCCAGTTGCGGGTATCGCAATGGGACTTGTTAAACAAGGAGACAATTATTCAATTTTGACTGACATTCAAGGAATGGAAGATCATAATGGAGACATGGACTTCAAAGTTGCAGGAACAAAAGATGGTATTACAGCCTTGCAAATGGATATCAAAATTGATGGAATCAATAATGAAATTATGGCTGAAGCTTTAGAACAAGCAAGAATCGCACGACTTGAAATTCTTGCAAACATGAATAGTGTTATTGCTGCTTCTAGAGAAGAAGTATCAGAACACGCACCTAAAGTAAAATTAATGCAAATTGATCCAGACAAAATTAGAGATGTTATTGGCCCTGGTGGTAAACAAATTACTGCAATCATTGAACAATGTAACGATGTTAAAATCGACATTGAACAAACTGGTAGAGTTACAATAATGCACACGAATACAGTAGATATTGCAAAAGCAATTAAAATAATAGAAGATATCGTTAAAGTTGCTAAAGTAGGAGAAGTTTACTCAGGAAAAGTAGTAAGAATTGAAAAATTTGGATGCTTTGTTGAGTTATGGAAAGGAACAGATGGTCTTTGTCACATTTCAAAACTAGCTCACGAAAGAGTTCAAAGAACTGAAGATGTTGTTAAATTATACGATATCATCTCAGTTAAAGTAATTGGAATAGATGATAAAGGACGAGTTGATTTATCAAGAAAAGCAACTCTTCCAAAACCTGTTGCCAAACCAGTTGTTAAAACTACACCTGTTGCTAAACCTGAAACAAAAGAATAACTATATGTTATAATAATTTCCGGTAGTGTCAAAAGTTTAATGGAAAGATGAATTAAAAGGCATAAACCGAGTTAAGAAATAGTTCGTTTGTATAGCTTATAAGTTTGAGCCATTTATTAGGCATCAGGTCATTATTTTCTAGACAAT
>Ga0208647_1000045_pt1 | contig 59476 bp, 62 predicted proteins | sample AntAceMetag02UKA_FD_184765 | JGI IMG/M metagenome (GOLD analysis project Ga0208647, IMG submission 184765) | Saline lake microbial communities from Ace Lake, Antarctica - Antarctic Ace Lake Metagenome 02UKA (SPAdes) (version 2) | ecosystem: Environmental > Aquatic > Non-marine Saline and... | reverse complement strand
AGTGACCTTTTGCCCTTAATTTGAAATATTTTTTCCTAATCTTATGTTTTTTCATATAAATTAGTGGATTTTACACTCGAACTAATTTTCGGTCCCTAGGACATATGTCCCTTGATTGCACACACAGCACGGTTAAGCAAAAGCTTTTAAATGAAGATTGTTTTTTGGATTGGTTAGAGATAGCTTGAAGAATAGTTATTATTATCATCACATTCATGTTTGCAAGTGGGAGAAGGGTATTTCTAATATAACTAAATGGAGAAAATATAATATGGCAAAAATAAGTCCAACGTCGATAAAGTATCAGATTACTGCTAAGTTTAACGCTGACGGACCGTTTCAGAAACCCGATGTAATTGGGGCTTTGTTCGGACAAACAGAAGGTTTACTTGGCGCTGACATGGAACTTCGTGAGCTTCAGAAGGAAGGAAAGATCGGTAGGATTGAAGTTGAGCTACACACTGAAGGTGGTAAGACAACTGGAGAGATTACTATTCCGACTGCACTTGATAAGACAGAGACTACAATTATTGCAGCTTCTTTGGAGACAATCGATAAGATTGGTCCAACTGATGCGACTATTAAGATAACTGATATCTCAGATGTTCGTGGTGGAAAGCGTGATTACATTATGGAAAGGGCCAAGGCTCTTCTTGCTGGAATTGCGAATGAAGGTATGGATTCTACAGAGATGGAAAATGAACTTCGTGAATCTGCCCGAATTTCTAAGGCTGTTGAATATGGAGTAGAAGGTTTAGCTGCTGGTCCGAATATTGACGCTGAGAAAGAATTGATTGTTGTTGAGGGTCGAGCTGATGTTGTGAACTGTTTGAAGTATGGTATTAAGAACGTTATTGGTATGCAAGGAACTCGTTTCCCTAAGACTATTGCAACTTTGTCCGAGACTAAGGAGTTAACTCTTTTCGTTGATGGAGATCGAGGCGGTAAGTTAATTGCACAAAACGTTTCTGATAACGCTAAGATTGTTTACATCGCGACTGCGCCTGATGGTAAGGAAGTTGAGGAATTGACTGGTAAAGAGCTTTTGATATGTTTACGTAAGAAAGTTCCTGCTGCGGTTTTTTTGAAGAGTGGTAGTGGAGCGCTTGCGACTGGTTCGCGAAGAGTTGCTACATCTGCACCTGCTGAAGAAATTGTTAGGCGAGAGTTGACTGATGACGATATTTCTAAGCTTCGTAATTTGAGTTCTGAGATCAAGGGTAAGAATGTTTTGATTGTGAATGAAGATTTGGAAGTTGTGAAGAATGTTTCGGTTCTTAGGCTCGGTTCTGTTGACGCGAAGGATGCATTTGTTTTGATGGTTGCGGAAGCTACTGGTGTTGTTGTTCAGGCTGCTGAGAGGTTACAATCTAAGGCAGTTGCGGCGAAGACATTTGGGAAGATTCCTGAGACTACTATTAAGATAGTATCACTTTAAATTAGATGCCCCTTTTGGGGCTTTTTTATTTTTTTATTTTTAGGTTTCATAAGAAATTATGGTGTCTTCGACACGCACAATTTCTTATGGAAAGGTTTATATTGTTTTTTGGATGTTTGTTTTTATGAAATTTTATTTATCATCATATAAATTGGGGAACAAGTCTGAAGAGATTAAAGGACTTATGCCTACTGGCAAGAAGATGGGATATATCCCGAATGCTTTAGATTTTTCTGGAGCTAGTGCTGATAGGAGGAAAACCAGTATAGGGAAGGATATTAGTGGGCTTGAAGAACTTGGGCTTGATGTTGAATTGCTTGATCTGAAAAGATATTTTGGAAAGGCTGATGAGCTAAAGATAAAGCTGGATGAACTTGGCGGGGTTTTTGTGAGAGGTGGAAATGTTTTTGTTCTACGTCAAGCGATGAAGATTAGTGGATTTGATAAAATTTTTAAGGCGATGAGAAATAGGGAAGATTTTCTTTATTCTGGATTTAGCGCGGGTGTATGCGTGCTTGCTCCTAATTTAGATTCTCTTCAAATAGTGGATGATGCCAAAGATATGCCTTATAGTGAGCTCAAGGAAGTTTCTTTTGAGGGGTTAGGAATTTTGGATTACCTTATTTTACCTCATTATAAATCTGATCATCCAGAATCTTTAGATATAGATAAAGCTTTTGAATATTGTGAAGATAATAGTATTAGAAATAAGCCTCTAAAAGATGGACAAGTCTTGATTCTTAAGAAATAGTTTTTTGTAATAATTAGAGATAACTATTTTATTTCTATGTTGAATATGTCTAGAAGTGAGATGACTTCTGGAAAGGAAAATTTTGTTTTGTTGAGGCGATTTTGTATTGGGTCTATTCGGTAGCCGGATGCGTTTTCAAAGGAGGCGTTGTTTAGGTTGCAGTTATAAAATCTTGTTTCTTTGAAGACTGAATTTTCGAAGTTGCATTTTATTAGGTTTGAGTCTTGGAAATCGGTGTGGATTATTTGGCAGTTGATGAAGTGGGTTTGTGGGATTTTCATACTAGAGAATGAGCATGTTGAGATTATGCAGTTTTTGAATTCGATTGAGAGTGTTAGTGGTGTTGCTTTTGCGAAGGCGATTCCCATTATCTTGCAATCTGTGAATTTTGTGTTTTGTAGTTTTGTGTTGTCAAGTATTATGTTTGAGAGGTTGCATGAGTTGAAGTTGCAATCTGTGAATTTTGTGTGAGAGAAGTCTTTTTCTGAGAAGTCTATCTCTTTGAAAGTTTTGTTTTCGAATTCTTTTTCTGAGTAGTTCATTGTATTTTTTAGAGGATTGGTTTTATATATTGTATGACTGAATTTTGAAGTAAGTTTTATATAGTTAATTTTGTTTTGTTGAATATGAGAAAGGTGATTAAGAAGGGAGAGGTGGTTGAGGTGAAGCGTTTTAATTGGACGAGTTGGCTTTTTTTGGCTACGATTATGTTGATTGTGTTTGTTGCTGTTTTTTTGGTTTTTGGTTTTGAGTATTGTGAGAATAAGACTTGTTTTGATAAGGCTTTGAAAGATTGCGATCGAGCGAAGTTTGTTTATGGAGATGGTATGATTTTTGAATATATGATTAAAGGAAAAAGTGGGGACGGGTGTGAGGTTAATGTGAAATTGTTGCAGGGGAATTTGAATGATGCTGATTCTGCTAAGTTGGAGGGACTTGATATGATTTGTGTTTTGCCTTTGGGTGTTGTGATGAATCCGGAAAATGATATTGGGTCTTGTCATGGGATGCTTAAAGAGGGATTGCAGGATTTAATTATTGAGAAGTTGAATACTTATTTGGTTCAGAATTTGGGACAGTTGAATTTAGAGATTGCGGGAATTCCTTCGGTTTAGGAATGCCATTTTCGGTAGGTTTAAATTTTGTGTAGATTTGTATTTATTATGAGTGTGATTAAATTTGGTCCTGGAGGTCTTGGAGCGGTGAAGGATGCGGTTAAGAATTTGGAGAGGTTTGCTGGATTGGGATTGCGGGTTTGTGAGATTGAGTTTACTTATGGTCCGTATATTAAGAAGGAGAGTGATGCTAGGCAGATTGGAGAGCGGGCGAAGGAGCTTGGGGTTAGGTTGTCGATTCATGCGCCGTATTTTGTGAATTTGAATAGCAAGGAAGAGGAGAAGGTTGAGGCTTCGAAGAAAAGGATTTTGAAATGTTGTGAGGTTGGGTCTTGGCTTGGGGCGAAGCGGGTTGTTTTTCATGCTGGGTTTTATATGGGGAAATCGAAAGAGGAGACGTATGAGAAAATTAAGGAAGGGGTTGTCGAGGTTATGGCTAAGGTTAAGAAGGAAGGTTGGGATGTTGAGATTTGTCCAGAGGTGATGGGGAAGATTAATGTGTTTGGTTCGATTTCGGAGATTGGGCGATTGGTTAAGGAGACTGGTTGTGGTTTTTGTATTGATATTGCTCATGTGTTGGCGAGGTATGGGAAGTATGAGTTTGGGAAAATTGAGAAAGCTTTTCCTGCTAAGGATTGGCATGTTCATTTTTCTGGGATTGAGTTTGGGGAGAAGGGCGAGAAGAAGCATTTGGTTACGCCTGTTGAGGAATGGGAGAGTGTTTTGGGTTGGATGTTTAAGTTGGATAAAGATGTGACGCTTATTTGTGAGTCGCCGGATCCGGTTGAGGATTCTGTTGTTGGGTTGGGGATTTGGGAAGGTTTAAAATAAGAAAGAGATAATTCTTTTTATGAAGTTAATTTTTGTCGGGCCGCAGGGAAGTGGTAAGGGGACGCAGGCGAAGAAGGTTGCTGATAAGTTTGGGTTTTGTCATATTTCTACTGGGGATTTGTTGCGTGGGGTTGGGGGGGATTTGAAGTTTGAAGTTGATCGAGTTATGGGTGAAGGGAAGCTGGTTGGTGATGATTTGATTGTGAAGATTTTGAAGGAGAAGTTGGAGAGTGATGAGTGTGAAAAGGGTTTTATTTTGGATGGGTTTCCGAGAAATGTGGCGCAGGCTGAGATGTTGAAGGAGATTACGGTTATTGATAAGGTTATTGAGATTTCGATTTCGGATAAGGAGAGTGTTAAACGAGTTTGTGGTAGAAGGAATTGTTCGAAGTGTGGTGAGATTTTTAATGTTTATTTTAAGGAGCCAGTTGTTGAAGGAGTTTGCGATAGCTGTGGAGGTGAGTTGTTGCAGAGAGCGGATGATAATGAGGAGGCTTTGCGTGAGAGGTTGAAAGTTTATCATGAGGAGACGGAGAGTATTTTGAAGATGTATGATTTTGTTAGGGTTGATGGGAGTAGTGGCATTGAAGAAGTTTTTGCTGATATAGTTTCGGGTTTATCTTAGTGCTTTTTCTTTTTCTAGGTTCTCTTTTTGTTGACGTTCTTCTTCTAACATTCTGTTTCGAAGATCTGATATTTTTTCTAGAGTTCTTTTTGCGGATTCTGGAGAGTCTCGTGCTACGTTTAAAATGTAGAGAATTTTTCGTAGAATGTCGTCGTAGGATTCTCTTTTGTGTTCTCGGAGTTTCTCGATTCGTAGTTTTGTTTCCTCTAGGAGTTTGATTGTTGTAATCTTTCCTTCTGGTTTTCCGTTTATTTTTTTGTTACTCATTTTTACGATAGTATGTATACCATAGTATACTTTTTAAGTTTTTTCGTCTCTATAGAATTACAACAAACGGAAGGTTTATATAGCTTTTGGAGGTTGAAATATTAACTAAATTCAATATGAAAAATATGAAAAATATGAAAAGAAATTTGCTTTTGATTCCTTTTATTGCAGTCTTGACTTTGTTGGTTGCTAGTTTTGCTTCGGCTGGACTTGCTACTGGTATTAATACTGAGTTCAATGGCGTTATTTTATCTACTACTGGTCAAACAATGGCTGGAGATGTTATGAATACTGTGCCTGTTAGGGTTACATTTATAGCTGACGATAATGCGACTGATGTTAAAGTAAAGGTTTATATGGAAGGTCACCGGGACGATGTTTCGGTTTCTACTGATAGGTTTGACATCGAAGATGATGTAACTTATACTAAACTTTTGTCTTTAGATTTGCCTTCTGATTCTAACGATTTATCTGAAGAATATACTCTCTATGTAGAGATTGTTTCTAAGAATGATATTTCTGAGGCTCGGTATACTGTTAGTATGCAGAGAAATTCTTATACTTTTGAGATTTTGTCTGTCGACTATTCAAGTAAGGTTAAAGGTAGCGATGTTTTCCCTGTTTCTGTTGTTATAAAGAATACTGGATATAACAGAATGGACGACACATATGTTGTTGTTTCAATTCCATCTTTGGGTGTTTCTACTCGAGGTTATGTTGGGGACTTAGTTCCTACGGAATGTTGTGATGATAATTGTGAAGACGAGGAAGACTCTTTGTATCGAACGGTATACTTGAAAATTCCATCAAACGCTGCGAGCGGTGTTTACGAGATGAGAGTTGAAGTTTACAATGATGATGCTGAAGATGTTGTTACTGAGATGATTAGTGTTGGCGATTCTGCTACTACTATGATTTTGGCTTCTGTAAAGAATCAAGATTTGAATGCTGGAGAAACAGTTACCTATGATTTGGTTATTGTTAATTCTGCGGACGATGTTAAAGTTTTCGAACTAGATAGTATTTCTGGAGATGTTTTGTCTGTATCTGTGCCTTCAGTTGTTACTGTTCGTCCTGATTCTAGCAAGATTGTTTCTGTTGTGGTTAGCGCTGCAAGTGATGCTAAGGTTGGAACTTATACTTTCTCTGTAGATGTTGACGGTGAGCAAACTGTTTTTGGCGCTAACGTTGTAGGTGGATCTGTATCCGCTTCTGTTGTTGCTTTGACAGTGATCCTAGTGATCGTGTTTATTGTTCTTCTGGCTGTTTTGGTTGTTCTTCTTACTAAGAAAGAGAAGACAATTGAAGAAGTAGAGACAAGTTATTACTAAACTTAATTATTATTTTTATTTTTATTTTGCCCTCTGTTGAGGGCTTGGTAGTTTTTTTGAGGTGTCGGGAGACTATGATGGAAGGATTGGATATTAAGATTATTGAGAGAAAGGAAGATTTGGGAGTAATATTAGATAATCCAGGTTATCTTACGAATTCTGAAAAATGGGATGAGAGAGGTTCATATCATGCTGTTGCCGTTATAGATAGAAAACTTGCCGGTTTCTGGGATGGAGGAATTTGTGCTGAAAAATTATATTGGGATATCAAAAAGGATCTTTGTTTCTATTCCCTTCTTTTTCTTTCTTGGGGTAGGGGGGATTTTGGAGTTAAAGGTGTTGGGACAGAGATAAAAAAGCATCAGTTAAAGTTTGCTCAAAGTCTTGGATATTTGTCTTCTTATTGTGAGGTTAGAAAAGATAATACTGCATCTTTGAAGATTCAAAAGAGATTGGGTGCTGATATTGTTGAGACTGATGATGTTTATCAGTGTTCTTTTGATTTTGGGAAATTAAACTTTTAGCGAAATAATTTTGGAGATGTTTTCTTGCATGGATACTCCATATAGGTTTGAGGTTTCGGATATTAGTGTGTCGTTGTGTGTGATGATTATGTATTGTCCTGTTGTCATGTATTTTTTGATTAGGGCTGCTAGGAGTTCTGAATTGTGCTTGTCTAGGGCTGCGTCGATTTCGTCGAATACATAGAAGCAGTAGGGTTTGTATTCTTGGATTGCGAAGATTAGGGAAAGGGCTACCATTGTTTTTTCTCCGCCTGATAGGGATGTGACGTCGAAGTATCTGCCACGGGAGACTTTTACTAGGATGCTTAGTCCTCCTTCGAAAGGGTTTTGTTTGTTGTCGAGTTCTAGTCTCACTTCGCCTTTTCTAGAAAGTTGTGTGAAGTTTCTTGTGAAGTATTCGTTTACTGCGTTTAGAGTTATTAGGAAGGATTTCTTTTTCTTTTTGTCTATTTCTAGTATTATCTTTTCTATTTGTTCTTTTTCTTCGTGGATTACTTTTACTTTGTTTTCTATTAGGGTGACTTGCTCTTCTACTTTGTCGAATACTTCTAGGGCCCGCATGTTTACGTTTCCTAGTCTTGACATTCTGAATTGAGATTTCTGGAGACGTTCTTTTATTTCTATGGTTGGAAGTGCTAGAAGTTCTATGGAGGCGAATTCGGAAAGTTCGGAGACTAGAGATTCTATTTGTGCGCCGAGTTGTGCTCTTTGTATTTTGTTGTAATTGATTTTGTCTTCGAAGTTTTTGACAGTATGTTGAAGTCCGATGATATCTGTCTCGATTACTTTTTGTTGATCTTGGAGTTCATTTCTAAGGTCGAAGAATTTTTGAGATTTTTCGTAGAGTTTTTGTTCCTCGATTTCTTTTTTTACGGCATCTTTGTCTTTTTCTGTTATTTGGACTTCGATTTTTCTTAGTTCGATTTGGGATTCTTCGATGTCTCGCTGGGTTGCTTTTAGTTCAATTGTTAGTCTTCCTGCTTCTCGCTTTTTGACTTGTATTTCGGTGTCGACGTCCATGTCTGCGAAGGAAAGTTCTTGGAGAACTAGTCTTGTTTCATCATATTTTTCTTCGATGTTTTTGAGAGTTTCATATTTTGTTTTTTTGGAATGTAGAGATTCATTTAGAGATTTTAATTCTTCTTGAGTGTTTTGTTGTGATGCTGTAATTTTTTTGATTTGTTCTTTCTTTTCGTTTGAGTTTCGTAGTTTCATTTTATCTATTCTTAGTTCTTCGAGTTTTGTTCTTAGGCTGCTTAGTCTTTCTTTTAGGTGGGTTATTTTTGCTGCGCCTTCTTTTTTTATTTTAAGGTTTTTTTCTACTTCTCCAGATGCTGCTTTTATTTTTTCGTTTGCGGTTGAGGATATTTTATTCTTGTGATCTTCGCATACATCTTGTTTACAGATTGGACATGATTTCAATTGAGTGATATCGGATTTTAGTTTGTTCTCTCTTTTGATATCCATTTCTAATATTGCGTTTTGTTTTTCCTTTTCTAGAACTGTTTTTTCTAGTGTTGAAATTTGGTCGATTGTTTTTTCTATTTTGGAACCTGTTTCATATTTTAGCGAATCGTTTTTTTCTAGAGATTTTTCGTATTTGATTTCGTTGAAGAGAGTTGTTATTGTTTGTTCGATTAGTTGAGTTTCCTTTTTGGATTCGATTAGGAACTTTTCTTTGTTGAGTTTTTGATTTTCTAGTGTTGAAAGATCGGATTTTAGTATGTAGAAATTTCTTCGTTGTCTTTCTAATATGTCGAATTTTTCTTGAAGAATTTTTTGTTGTTCCTGAGATTTTTTTATTTCTGGGGAAGCAGTTCTTATTTCTGACATCTGTTTGTTTAGATTTTCTATTTTTTCTTTTAGGTTGTTTATTTTTTCCTGACCTTGTATTAGCCTGTTGTCGAAGTTTTCACGTCTAACGTCTAATCCTGCTAGGTCAGCCTTTAGGTCGGAGATTTCTCTGTGAAGGACTTCTTGTTCGTTGCTTGTTGAGGATTGGATTTGCTTGTTGACGGCTAAGATTTTATTTTGAAATTTTTCTACTTCTAGATTTTTCACTAGGATAGTTTTTTTGATTTTTTCTATTTCGGAATCTATGCTTTCTATTGTTTTTTCTATTTCAGAGATTTCTTTTTCTTTGATGGTTTTTGTTTTAGATAGTAAGGTTTTTTTGCATCGCTTTATTGTTGTTTCGAGTTTTTGATAGGAAATTGCTTCTTGTCTTTCTTTGTTTAGATTTTTTAGGTAGGATGTTCTTTCTTTTAGAACGGTTGATATTTCGTGAAGTTTTTCTTCTGTTCTTCCTAGTTCTTTGAGAGATTTGTGTTTTCTCGTTTCGTAGATTGAGATTCCGGCTACTTCTTCTATTATCTTTCTTCTTTCTTCTGATGTTGCCTTTACTAGGGATTGGATTTCGCCTTGAAGGACTATGTTGAATCCGTTTGGGTCTACGCCGGCTTGTGATAGGAGTTCTAGGATGTCTTGTCGAGTTTTTGTTTTTCCGTTGATTCTGTAAACTGATTGGCCTGTTTTTTTAACGGTCCGTTTTATTGTGACTTCTTTTTCTTGGATTGCGAAAGTTTTGTCTGTGTTGTCGAAGGTCAGTTCTACTGAGGCTTCTTGGGAACCTTTGTATATTCCGTTTCCTGAGAAGAGGAGGTTTGCGGCTTTTGCGGCTCGGATGGATTTGATTGAGAGTCTTCCTAGTACGAAGCAGAGGGCGTCGGTGATGTTTGATTTTCCGGAGCCGTTTGGTCCCACTATTACGTTCATTGAATCTGTGAGTGGTATTTCGGTTTTTCTTGCAAAGGATTTGAATCCGTGCATTGTCATCTTTTTTATGTGGGTCATAGCAAACCTCTGGTTTGCCGGTATTCGGTATTCGGTATTCGGTATTCGGGAATGACCTGGGCAATTCTTTTTTTCATGGGATGGGAAGGGGATTGGGGTTTTTAAGAATTGTTGGAGGTTAGATGGATAAAGTGTATTAGATTATTTCTTTGAAAACTATATAAGTGATTAAATTTATTGTTATTTATGTGGATTTTGAAATTTAGGTCTAAAGAGGAGTTTAATTTGTATAATAAGAGGACGATTGAGTTTGGAGTTCGAATTCATTTTTATTCCCAGAAATGTTATCTTGATAAAAGGAAAATTTGTTTTATTAATTCAGGTATTGTTTTTGGTAAAGAAGAAAATAAGTTGGCATTTTTTAAGAGCTTGAAGAAAGATAAAAAGATTCAGAATATAGAAATTAACAATGATTTTTTTATTTCTGTTTATTTTGAAAAAAAGACGAATGCTAGAGTTTCTGCTTTGAAGACAATTTATAATCAAAGGGTGATATTCGTGAAACCTACGGTTTTTGATGAAGAGGGTTTTGAGGAATGGGAAGTGGCTTCTTTTGATCGCGGTGATTTGGAGAGGATTCTTGTAGAAGCTAAAAAGTTGCAGAAATTAAGTGGTGGAGAATTTAAGTTGTTGAGTTTTAGGAAGCAGAGGGTTCGGGACTTAACTGTTCAATCTATAATGCCGAATTTGAGTGTTCAGCAGAAAAGAGCTTTGGATTTGGCTATTGGGAATGGTTATTATGGGTATCCGAGGAAGATAACGCTTAAGAGGTTGGCGATGTTGATGGGGATTTGTGAATCTACTTATCAGTTTCATCTAGCTAAGGCTGAGGCTAAGGTTTTGCCTATTTTTTGTGGGAATAAGGTGTCGGAGAAATCCGATATAAATTAGTTAAGGAGATGTGTTGTTTTTTTTGTATGGTAAAGATTAAGTTAAAATTGATAAATATTTTATGTGAGGCAAAATGGGAAAAGGATTAATAGAAGAACAAGAAAGATTTAAAGAAAGATTTGAAGAATTAGAGGTGCCGATAAAATTTACATATAATGAAAATTATCCTGGCATTATCTATGACCATTATATCGTTGGTGCCCTGGTTTCTTTTGGGAATATACAGGAATATTTAGAAAATTCTAATAAAATGGGTAGAGTTGTAAGGAAAGAGTTTTCTGATATAAGCTATAAGCAGAGGTTGCGAGTACGTTTAAGATTCGGATTAGATAATTTAGTAATTGAGAAGAAAGGGCAGATGTCACTTGGTTGTAAAAAAAGGAGTTTTCTATTATCAGATGAATCAGGTAGACTTTTAACTTCTATAAGAGGTCAAGGTCAGTCTGCTTATGGTATGAGTTGGGCACATGCAATGTATTCAAAAGAAGGAGATAAGGTTAAAGTAAATGTTGGTTTCCCAGAGAGAAAGGTGGATGGAGGGAATCTTTCTTCATCCTCAATTACTAAATTGACGAATTATTCCTTTGCTGACCATTTAACATTGGAACGAGAAATTCACATTCTTGAAGGTGGAGATTGTGGTGTGTAGTTGAACAGATCTTCTACGACAAAGATTTATCCTAAAAAGTATTAAAGAAAGTAGGAAGTTGCTCCTACCTTTTTGTGGGGTGAATTTGATTTTGGAATAGTTAACGATAAGAGATTAACGAAAAGAGTTAAGAGATAGTGATTTAAGAAAACGGTTGAAGTTTTGATTTGTGGATTTATATAACTAGAATAATTTTTGCTGATTAGCTATTTTTGTCTTAAAAAGTTTTTTTATGGTGTTCCAGGAGAATCTTATGATGGGCGCATATTTTTCTTTGTCGAAGTTATCTTGGATGAACTTTTTTGTTTTTGGATCTGCTGGATATCCTGAGCCGAAATCTACTTTGTATTTTTGTCTGAGTTTGAACATTTCTTCTTCTCTTCTCTCTTTTGCTAGAATTGATGCGGCTCCGACTATTGGGTGGTCTCGGTCTGCTTTGTGTTCGCAGGAGAGGATTACGTTTTTGTTTTCTAGGAGTTTTTGGACGTCTTGTGACCATGCTTGTATATTTACGGAAGGACAGTCTACTATTGCCTTTACTTGTTCTGTTTCGTTTTCGGTTAGATGGTTTATGATTTGGGCGGTTTTGATTGCTTCGAGGTAGTTTAGGTTTGAGGAGTCGTCGATTTGTTTTGGAGATGAAGTTACTATGTGGTGCGTGAAGTTTGGACGGAGTTGTTCGGCGATTGTTCTTCTTTGGAGAGGTGTTAGGAGTTTTGAATCTCTTGCGTTTAGGGCTTTTATTTTATGATAATCTTTTTCATCGATTATTATTCCTGCTAGGGTCATTGGGCCGATTACTGGGCCTCGGCCTGCGTCGTCTATTCCTAGGAGTTTCATTGTTCTTGAAAGTTGGTTTGGTTTATAAGAATTTGTTTAAATGTATATTTATGTATTTATGACAAGTATCGAAATAGAATTTTGGTGATATAAAATTACTTAGAAATTTTTACTATAGAAACTGTTTCTACGTCAATCATATTTATGTCGCTTCTGGGTTTTATCTCGGTGATTACTTTTTTCTTTTTTACACGTGCAATAAGTCGTTCAAGAGTAAGACCTTTTGTTTTTTTGTTTGCCCAAGCTGTTTCTATCCCAAGCGGAATTACGATTATAAAAATTATTATGAAAATTGTATTTAGATACCTAGGTTTATTTTCTGTTAAGGAGTCCCCTCCGTAAGATGTTAGGAGAAAAAGTAATAAAACCATGATCGACATTGAGATTACCCAAGAGAGAAGCATTACTCCTATTGACTTTGCGGTGAGCATGTGTTCGTTTTTTATAGTATAAATGTTATAGTTTTTGTCTTCTGTTTTCGTAATTTCGAATTTTTTCATATAAGAAAGAAGTGCTTTTTGTTTATATACTTTACTTTTATTATTATTTAGGATATTTTGCCTAAAGAAAGCTTTATAATCTATTTTGAGCAGGTTTTGTTATAGCGGGGTAGAGCAGTCTGGTCAGCTCGTGAGGCCCATAACCTCAAGGTCACGTGGTTCAACCTTCGCTTTCTAAAAGCTCGGACACGAAATTCTTGCGAATTTCTGAAAATTTGTTTCTCTGAAAAAATCTTCAATCCAGTCCCCTTGTTTTGCTTAAAGAAAGATTTATAACACGTTTTTATTCTATAGTTGTATAGCGGGGTAGAGCAGTCTGGTCAGCTCGTGAGGCCCATAACCTCAAGGTCACGTGGTTCAAATCCCGTCCCCGCTATCGCCTGGGCCGTGATTTGAACAAGTTCAAAACCCTACTCGCAATTCGCACTAAAATTTTCCCAATTGCTTCGCAGGGAAAATTCGCGCAAATGGTTCGCCCACTATATGTTGGACTAGATTTGAACAACCGTCGCTTTCTAAAAGCTCGAATACGAAAATCTTTGAATTCCGTCTCCACTAGAATTATTATTTTCTTAGGATGGCAATAACTTTTCTTTTAATCGATATTATCTAACCATTCTTTTTGTTTTAGTTTGTTTATTGTTCTTTTCCATTCAATTTTACTTAATGAATTGCTTCTATTGAGTAATTTTTTTTGTAAGAAGTCATATTCATAAATTATCTTTCCATTTTTTAGCAATGTTAATATTAGTAAATGTTGGCTTATTCTTGAAGATTTCTTCTTTCTCAAATAATTCCAAACTTTTTCAAATTTAGGTCCCAAGTTCATAGCAATAGTTGAATGAAAGTAAAATTCCTTATCAAAATCACTTATTCCTATTGTTTTAACTTTTTTAAATATAAAGAATGATTTTAGTTTATTCAATTCTTTTGCAACTTCTTGTCTAATCTTTATGAGTTCTGGAGAAGGTAAAATCTCTAAATAAATCACTCTTTTATTAAAATTACTAAATCCTTTCAATCTAAAAGGAATCTTATTATGCCTACTGCACACTCTTTTGAATGTATTAACTACTTCTCTTTGATGGCTTGTATAGAAAGGACCAAACATAGTAATATGTGGGATTACTTTCTTTTTCTTTAGTTTAAATTTAGAATTCACCTCATTAACTAGGGATTTTAAGTGTTTTTTCGCATAACCGTGATATCTAAATTCAATTAGATAGTTCGCTTTCATTAACTAAGAATTGCGTGAGGATTATTAATACTTATGGTTAGGTATTATAGCTTGTCTTTCTAAAGATATTTAAGGTTTGATTGGATGATTATTTTATGAAGAAAAACTTACAAAAATTTAAGAAAGGAGGCACCTGGTTTTTATCTAGACAACAATATAAAAGTTTTTTAGAAGGAAAGGAATACATGGGGAGACCGGATGGTCAATTCGTAATTCCAACTGTAGATGCTGATAAAATTTCAGATGAGTTTCTAAGGTATTTCGAAAAGAAGTTAGGGTTGGAGAAAAATACATTCAAAGATGGGAAAGGTCTGATAAGAATTGATGTCAAAAATATTGAAAAATATAATCCAAGATTACCCGAAGGAAAAGAAAACGGTGTGAATAAATTTTGGAAAGAAGGGGGAGAAACTAGTGGAGGTATTAGTGAAGCACTGATAAATCCTGTCCATTACAAAGATGCCGTTAAAAAAGGTTTATTTTCTATAATTACTTCTTCTATGGAAGACTGGAAAGAATTGGATACTTATCCAATATGGATAGGAAAGAAAATAGATAAAATAGATAAAATCAAACAGAAAGAAAAGATATTTTATTTTAAGGGAAGCCATTTTTTATATAAAGTGACTTATGATACAAAGGGAAAGCGAGAAGTGTTTAGAAGATTTAGAGAGAGATGGAGGAAACATCTTGATGATGTTCCAAAAGATGAAAACTCGATTATCACTCATAATGGACAAAAATATGACAAGATAAAATGTTCAGAGATGGCTAAGTGGGTTTCAGATTTATTTAAAAAAGAAAAGACAAAGAATGGGCTTAAGGCAATGTCTAATAAAATAAAATACTACAAAGGGAAAACATTTAGATATATTATAATTACTGATGATAGTTGTAAGAATAATAAATATTATCGAAGATTAAGGAAGCGGCGAGAGGTTTAATAATATTTGATAATAAAATGATTTAATCTTAAATGAAATTATTGAATGTGGGAAGGAGGATTCTACTCACAATTCACTCTAAAATTTCTCTTATCACTTCGTTAGGAGAAATTCGAGCAAATGGTTCGCCCCCGTATTATTATCAGTTTTCTTGGTTGTCTTCAAGCATTAGAATCATCCATCAAATATGATTTCTTTGAAATCATATAATATGTGGGAAGGAGGATTCGAACCCCCGTAAGCAAAGATGCTACTGGATCTTAAGTCCAGCCCGTTTGGCCACTCCGGCATTCCCACATAGAGTTCTGAGATTTTATTAGGTTATAAGTTTTATTGTAAGTAGTATTAAGGGTAGACCTAAACTTTATTAATGAATTTGTTTGTTTGTTTTTGTGCCTATGTAGCTCAATTGATAACTTCGCACTAAAAGTGCTCGTATGAGACTCATTGAAATTCGTCACATGAGAGCTTCACTTGTAATGATTGAGCTGTCGGTTTAGGCTTTCCTAAGATTTATTAATGAGATAATTTAACTTTTATCATGCCTATGTAGCTCAATTGATAGAGCGCTTCACTCGTAATGAAGAGGTAGCCGGTTTGATCCCGGCCATAGGCTTTAGAGTTTTTCTTTTAATTCTTCCTTGTGTTCTTTTTGGCAGGATGAGCAGATGTAATGGGTTTTGGAGGTTTCGCCCTCGCCTGTTTTTATTATTGTCCCGTTGATTTTATCTAGGAATGTTGTTGTTATTTCGTTTTTGCAGAGTTCGCATTTGTGTGTCATGGGGAAGTTGAGGTAGTAAGATTTATAAAATGTTTGGGCGTTGTTTGTTTATGAAGAAGAGGGGATATGGAAGTTTTGTTTTGGTTATTTTGGTTGGGGTCGTTATGTCTTTGGCAGTTTTGTTTAAGATTTTTGGTAATGTAAATATTGATAGTGATTGGTTTTGGTTTTTGGCTGGGGTTGGATTGATATTCGAGGGTGTTCTTTCTTATAAGAGACAGAAGAATTTGAATAAAAAGTTTAAGGTTGTTGAGAGAGGTAGGATGGATGTTAAGTAAAATTTAAAAATGGGTTTTGATAGATTTTCTAATGGAAGAATGTTATTATAACATGCAAACAGTTTTGGTGAACAAAAATGGAAGGATTTGATTTGACGCGGTATCAGACTGATGAGGATGAGCAGAAGAAGATTGCCGGGATTATGGGGAAGATGCTTTCGGGTCGTAGTGATTATGAGGTTGTGATTGAGAAGAGGGAAGAGAAGGCGCAGAAGTGTGAGTGTGGTTGGCCTGTTGAGGCTGGGGCGAAGTTTTGTTGTGAGTGTGGGAAGAAGGTTTAGAAATCTTTAGATAGTTCTTCTTGTATTTCTAATTAAGAGGCTATGGTTAAGAGAATTTTGATTGTTGATGATGACGAGAGGGACTTGATGAGTATGGAGTCTGTTTTGCAGTCTGCTGGTTATGAAGTTGTTGTTGTTGATGACGGTGCGAAAGCTTTTGATAAGTTTACGGAGGAGAGTTTTTCTTTAGTGATTATTGATATTAAGATGCCTACTTTGTCGGGATATGATTTGTCTAGATTAATAAAAGGACAATCGGGGAATGAAACTAAGGTTGTTTATTGTTCTATTGTTTCTGAGAGAGAGGTAGATATGGAAGGTGTTGATGGATTTATCCAGAAGCCATTTTCTTCTAATAGTTTTTTAAGTAAAGTTAAAAATATTATTAAATAAAAAGGAGGTTATGAAATGAAGAAAACAATTATGGTTGTGGATGATGAGGTCGATAATAGGACTACTATTAAGACTGTTTTGGAAAAGGAAGGGTATAATGTTGTTGTTGCTGTAAATGGGGATGATGCTATGAAGAAAGTTAAGGCTGCGAAACCTGCTTTGATTTTGATGGATATTATGATGCCCGGTACTCCGGTAAAAGATATTATTCCGAAATTGGCGCCGATTAAAGTTGCTTATCTTTCTGTTGTTAGAACGAGTGAAGCCGAGAAAGAAAATTTAATGAAGTCTAAGAATATAGTAGATTTTATCCAGAAACCTTTTGATATTGACGAATTAATTAGGAGAGTAAAAAAAATAGTTGGTTAAGATGGTAGATGTTAAAAAAGAGTTGGCTTCTAATCAGACCTTGCTTTTGGTGATGTCTAGTACTGATTATAATGAGATTGTTGTTAGTACACTGAAGAAGTTGAAGGGGAATGTTTGTTATGTTACTACGAATAAGACTTTTGATTCTTTGGAGGAACTTTTTAAGAAGAAGAAAGTGAATGTGTCGAATGTTGTTTATATTGATGCTATTTCTAAATCTTTGAAGAAAATCAAGGGGGATGGGGATAGGGTTTATTATGTTTCTTCTCCTGGTGCTTTGACTGAGCTTTCTCTTTCCGTTAGTAAGTTCTTGAAACATGATTTTGATTATCTTGTTTTCGATTCTGTTACTAATTTGGCTGTTTATAATAAGGTTCCAGTTTGTGCTAAGTTTATTGTGAGTTTGGTTGAGAGGATTAAGAAAACTAAGACTAAGGCGGTTTTTTATGGAATTGGTAAGCCTGGCGATGAGATTGTGGAGAAGACTTCGATGTATGTCGATAGGGTTGTTGATGTTGGAAAAAAAAGTAGGGTGAAGGTTTAGAAAGTGTGGATTGAAATAAGCAGATTTAAATAAAAATGTTTTGTTGATATAATATGGTGAAAAAAAAAGTGAAGAAAAAGATTGTGAAAAAGAAAGTTGTTAAGAAGAAAGTTTCTTTGGGTGTGAATGTAAAGGATATTTCTTGGAAAAATGAGTTGAGTGTAGGTGAGAATAATATCGACAAGCAACATAAGGGCATGATTTTACAGATACAGAAATTAGAGAAAAATCTTCAGGTGGAAAATCCGTTGCCTGGAGTTCGGGAATGTATACATTTTTTGGATAAGTATACGAAAGAGCATTTTACTTATGAAGAGGCTTATATGAAAAAGAATAAGTATCCTGGGCTTGCGAAACATAAGAAGGTGCATGGGGAATTTATTAAATTTTATAACAAGTATAAAAAAGAGTTGACTGTTAAGTTGGCGAAGGCTGTTGATGCTAAGGAGTTGGCCCGAGAGCATACTAAGTCGGTTCACAAGTATTTGGGCGAGTGGTTGATTAAGCATATTAAAGGTGAGGATAAGAAATATTGTGAGTTTATTTCTCCTAAGAAGTGTGGAGTTAAGGAGAAGGTTGTTGCGAGTAAGAAGATTAATATTGCGGAGATTTCTAAGGAGATTAAGGCTGAGCAGATTTCTAAGCAGCGAGCCCCTATTAAGCATTTGGCTTCTGGCAAGAAAGGAGTGAAGAAAGGAGAGTTTGTTTTTACGGGGATTGAGGGTTTTGATGAGTTGTTGAATGAGGGGATTCCGAAAGGTAGTTCGGTTTTGGTTGCTGGTGGCGCTGGAAGTGGAAAGACGATTTTTACTTTACAGGCTTTGTCTAATCAGGCGATGAAAGGAAAGAAATGTTTGTATATGAGTTTTGAGGAGCGAGAGAGTCGGTTGGTTGATCATATGAAAAGTTTTGGTTGGAAAGCGGATGAGTTGATTAAGAAAGGGAAGTTGAAAGTTGTGAGGATTAATCCTTTTGATATTACTAGAAATGTTGATGCTTTGTTGGCTCAGCAGAAGGGCGAGTTATTGATTGATATTGATCCGGTTATTATTCCGAAGGGTTTTAAGCCGGATTTTATTGCGCTGGATTCTTTGACTGCGATTGCTTCGGCGTTTACTGGGAAAGAGGAGAATTATAGAATTTATATTGAACAGTTGTTTCGGTTTTTTGAGAAGATTGGGGCGACGAGTTTTTTGATTACGGAGACTGAGCAGATTCCGAAGATTTTTTCGAAGACGGGTGTTGAGGAGTTTTTGGCGGATGGTGTTGTTGTTATTTATAATTTGAAGCATGGGAATGTTCGGGAGAATGCGATTGAGATTTTGAAGTTGCGGGGAGCGTCTCATGAGAAGAAGATTGTTGCTATGCAGATTACGGGAGAGGGTATGGTTGTATATCCTGAGCAGGAAGTTTTTAGTGAGATTAGTAATGATCTGGGATGAGTATTATATAGAAGTATATAGAAGTACATGGAAGTGTATGGAAAGGTTTAAATAAAACTTCTTCATAATTTGTTTATGAAGAAGAAGGTGACTCTCAGTTTAGATGATAAGGTTTATAAAAATTTTCAGAGATATTGTGAGGAAAATGCTATTATGCTTTCTAAGAAAGTCGAGATTATTATGAAAAACATTATGGAGGAGAATAGATAATGGAAGTTGAAATAATAAGGAACGAGAAACAATTTGCAGAGTGGTTTAAATTTAATTATAAAGATTTTGGGTTTACTAAAATTGTTAGGGGTGATATTGGAGTTTGTCCAGATTTTATAATGGAAAGAGAGGAATGTGAAGTTCGAGTTGAGTTAGAAACGTTTGCTTCAAATTTTCTTTTACATAAACATTCTTTGGAAGATGTTGATGAGATTATCTGTTTGATTGGTGATGTTGAATTAGGTAAGCCTGTAATTGTGGCAGAAAATGTGAAGCATAAAATTCCTATAACTGTTTCGTTTAAGATTGATGAGGATTTGTTAAAGGATGCTAAGATTGAAGCGATAAAAAATGATTCTACATTGTCAAAGTATATTGAAAAGTTGATAAGGGGGGATTTGAAATGAGGAGGTTTGTTTTTGTTTTTTTGGTTGGGGTGTTTTTGGTTGGGTTTGGTAGTTCTCTAGCTGCTATACCTATAGATTATTCAGGGTTTGAATCGGGTGAACAGGGTTGGGCCGACGGAGGAACAGATTCTGACAGAAGTTCTCTGCAAGATTATTTGGACGATTCTGGTGTTGTGGGTGGTAGTTTTAGTTGGCATATTCAAGATGATACAACTACTTCATATACTGAAAAGGCATTTGATTTTAGAGGATATGAATATGTGAATTTATCTTTTTCTTATTATGCAGATAATATTAATCCTGGTGAATATATACAAGTCTTATGTGATGGAACAGAATTATGGAGGTGGACAGAAGGAGACACATTGCAAGATACTTGGATAGATGCGAGTATACTAGTTTATCCAGATAATTGTACTTTTGATTCTAGTGTTACGATAAGACTTGAAGGAGACCCGGGATTAAGTGGCAATGGTGATGAGTTTTATTGGGACGGAGTAAATTTAACAGGATATGTTTCAGCTTGGGCAGGTAGTAATTCTGATAAGTGTAGGAGTATTACGGTGGGAAATGTGGGAGCTTCAGCTTTGACTGATTTTCCAGCTTATATTAATTTGACTTATGATTCTGATATGCAGGCTGATTATTCTGATTTGAGATTTTATGATGCTTCTTGTGGTAATTATGGAAGTTTAATGGATTATGAGATAGAAAACTATACTGGAACAAGTGCTCACATCTGGGCACGAATTCCAACTCTCTCTGCTGCGGGAACAGTAATTTCTGTTTATTATGGAAATGGTACTGCAGTAAATTCTGGAGAAAATCCTACGGGTGTTTGGGATGAAAATTATTTTGGTGTATGGCATTTCAAAGAAGGTTCTGGTACGTCAGTAGATGACAGTACATCTAATGACTATGATGGAACTTTGACACAATCAGATAATTGGAATACAATAGATGCAATGATAAGTAATTCATATAGTTTTGATGGTGGAGATTACATGATTATTGATGCAGGTTTGGACACCGACTTGTTTAGTGAATTAACTGTTGAGGCGTATGTAAATGCGGATACTACAGGGCGGTATGACATGATAGTGGGTAGAACTTATGATGACAACTGGGTAGATGGCTGGGGATTAAATTTTGATCCAGCAGGCACTCTTGATTTTTGGGTAAATGATTATGCAAGCGGGGATACGAGTATATCATTCACAGATACAACCAATAATCATTTTGTAACTGGGACTTATGATAGTTCACAAGACGTGAAAATATATAGTGATGGAACTTTGCAAAGTACATTAGGAGGAATTTCTTGGGGGCATGGTAATGGAGCCATTCAGATAGCTAAAGGAGAAGGGGGCAATTATTATTTTGATGGATTGATAGATGAGGTACGTATTTCTAATACTGCAAGAAGTGTTGATTGGATTAGTCAATCTTATCAGATAGTTGAAAATCAGGGAACTTATGTTATTATTGGAAGTGAGACATCACCTCCAATTATTTCAAATATAACTGCATCTCATGCTACAATTAAGGGAGGGGACATAATAACAATTTATGCCAATACAACTAATCATGGGGTTAATGATACTGAAGCTGATAGTTTAACATTATATTGTGATACGACAGATATCCCTACCGCTTCGAATACTGAGTGTACTGGTGGAACAAATAGTGATGCTAGTTATCCTTATGTTATGACTTGTACCTTTGCAACACCTACTACTAGCGCAAATAATACTGAATTTTGTAGGGTTTATGATGGAACCGTATATTCTTCAGTAGTTAACTTGACTTATACTACTGATTCAATTCCTCCAAGTTTGACACTTGATAGTGTGGCTGGAGATACAAGTGCTAGTTATTATGATACCGTTGATGATGGTGTGACCGAAATTAATTTGACGGGTGAGGTTGGAATGCTTGGTTGCAGGTGGTCTACTTCAGATATAGCTTATTCTTCTATGAGTGATGCTTGTATTCTTGATGGAACAACTGGAAGTTGTAGTGTTACCGGACTTACTCAAGGATTTAATACTAGATATGTTTCTTGTCAGGATAGTCTTGATAATGGTAATAATGCTACGAATAATTTAGATGTGAGTTTCTTTTTGGATTATACTGCTCCGACAACAAGTGATGATTCTTTTGAGACCATAATTGTTCCGGATTATACTGTGACTATTAGTGAGGCGGATAATGTTGATTTGGATCCTATGACATTGTATTGTACTGATACCGTGGGGACTTGTGTGCCTTCACTTGGTATTGATCATCTTGGGACTGTTACGTTTACTTCAGCTAATCGAGGTGTTAATTATTTGAGGTATAATTCAAGTGATGATGTAGGGAATGTTCAGGCTGTTGCGAATAAGACGATTAATATTAATCAGTTGCCGGTTTTTACTAGTGCGACGGACAATGCTACGACGATTGGAGGTGGTGAACTTGTGAATATCACTTCAGTTTCTAGTGATGTAGATCCTCACGATGTTACTATACGGGTTTGTGATTCTACGGATATTAGTTCTAGTGGTTGTGGTGATACGCAATATTGTACTGCTACTGGAAGTAACAATGTAACATGTGTTTTTGCTGCAGAGAATGATTCCGCTTCTCATACTTGGTATGCGTTTTTATATGATGCTCTTGGTGAGATTGCTGTGGCTAATTTTACAGGAAGTTATACGACTGATTCTACGAGTCCGGTGATTACAATTTCTAATCCATTAAATACTACATACACTGATGATGATGTGACTGTTTCTATAGTGCTGGATGAATCAGGTAGTTCTGCTTGGTATAATTTGGATGGTAATTCTACTGACAATGTTAGTATGGTGAATAGTTCTTCGATTGCTTGGAATAAGGTTGTATATGATTTGAGTCTTGGTGGTCATAATATAACATTTTATGCTAATGATACTTATGGTAATGTTGGCATTAGTTCTGTAAGGTATTTTACGATTGCTTCACCGCCTGATACGACTGTTCCAACAATTACTATTAATAGTCCTTTGAATGCGAGTTATCAGGATCCAGATAGTGTTTTGATTAATATTACGGTTGATGAAAATTTGGAATGGGCGGGTTATTCCTTAAATGGTGGATCTGTGGTTGATATGGGGAGTGTTTCCTTGACTGAGTGGAATGTTACTCTGAGTGGATTGGATCAGGAGGCGAGTTATAATTTGACTGTTTATGCTAATGATACTTCGAGTAATCAGAACAATAAGACTTATGTTTTTTACACTGATTCTTTGGCTCCGCGTTATTCTAGTGCTCAGGCGTATCCAAGTCCTGCGAATGTTTCTGATTCTGTGAATTGTTCTATAAGTTGGAATGACACGTTTGACGTTACTAATGTTAAGATAAGTGAGAATTCTTCGGGTGTTCATGAGAATCATACTTTTGATTTTTTTGGGGCTAGTGGGGTTGTGTATTATAATATTGTTGGAAGTAAGTTGGATGATGTTGGAGGTTATAGTTGTATTTTTTATGCTGAAGATTCTGCTGGTAATTCTGATTCTACTTCGATTGACTTTGATGTTAATGATGTGACGTTTCCTATTATTACTGTAACTAGTCCGAATAATGCTACTTATAATCAGTTATCTATTGATTTTTCTTTGGTTGTTTCTGAGGCTGCGAGTTGGGCGGGTTATAGTTTGGATGGTGCTGCTAATGTTACTATGGGGAATACCTCTACTACTAATTGGAATTCTACGATAAGTGTTAGTGATGGGAATTCTTATATGGTTCAGTTTTATGCGAATGATAGTTCGGGAAATATGGCGAATTCTTCTGAGATAACTTTTGGTATAGATGTTGGTGGATCGGATGTTGTTGCTCCGGTTGTTTCGGTTGATAGTATTGCGAATGCTTCTTATGTTGCGGCGACTTCGGTTGAGTTGAATGTTAGCACAAATGAGAATGCTAGTTGGGTTGGTTATGTTTTGAATGGGGTTTCTTTGACTAATTTGACGAATAGTTCTATGGTGGATTGGAATGCGAGTTTGTCTGGACTGGGTGTTGAGGCTACTAATACTTTAGTGGTTTATGCAAATGACAGTTCTGATAATCAAGGAAATAAGACTGTTATTTTTTATTCTGATTCTTTGGCTCCGAGGTTTAGTAGTGTTGGGGCTACTCCGAGTGTTGCTAATGAAACGCAAAGTGTTGTTTGTAGTGCTTATGTGAATGATAGTTTTGGCTTGACGGGTGTTAAGGTTGAGGAAAATTCTTCTGGGAGTTTTGAAAATCATACTTTGGATTTGGTTGTTGCGGGTTGGATGAATTATACGATAAATGATGTTGAGAAAGGTGGGTATACCTGTAGATTTTATTCGATAGATTTGGCAGGTAATGCTAATTCTACTTCTACTACTTATTTGGTTAATGATGTGATTGCTCCGGTCGTTACTATCAATTCGCCTTTGAATCAGAGTTATAGTTTGGATTCTATTTTGTTGAGTGTGAGTTTGGATGAGGACGCTGTGAGTGTTGATTATTCTTTGGATGGTGGAGTTAGTAATACGACTTTGCCTGGTTCTGGGACTTCTTGGAGTGATAGTGTTGTGTTTAGTGACGGGTTGAAAACTGTTACGTTTTATGCTGAGGATTCTAGTGGGAATGTTGGAACTAACTCGATTGTCTTTGATGTTGATACTACGGTTACGGATGTGACTGGTCCTACTCTGACGGTTTGGAGTCCTGTTAATGCGACATATGATTTGGATGGTAGTATTTTGTTGAATATTACTTCTAATGAGAATTTGGGTTGGGCTGGGTATACCAATAATTCTGGTGGCTTAACTGACTTGGAAAATACTTCTTTGTTGTCTTGGAATGCTAGTGTTGTTTTGGCAGAAGGTTCTCATGAGATTGTGTTTTATGGAAATGACACTTCTAGTAATCAGAATCAGGGAAATGTTTCGGTGACTGTTTATGTTGATTTAACTGCTCCTGCAGTTTTAGGTTTGGCTTGTGGTGATGCTAATGATTCGGAAGATGTTGGATGTGTTTTGAATGTGACGGATGCTGTTGGTTTGGATTATGTGATTTTTAGTTATAATGCTACGGGAAGTTGGGTGAATAGTTCTGAGATTGATTTGTCTGGGACTTCGGATTCTGTTTTGTATGGTATTAGTAGTGGGAATCATTCTCCTGTTGGTTTTAGCGTTAGGGCTTATGTTTATGATTTGAGTGGGAGAATTAATGGGACGGAGATTGATGCTGTTGTTATTGGGGATGATACTATTCCGACTATTGATGATGTGACTTATTTTCCTAATGCTAGTGACGATTTGGATGCGGGTGTTGCTGTTAATGTGAATGCTACTGTCGGTGAAGATTATAATATATCTGTTGTTTATTTGATGTATAAGAATTCTTCTGCTTCGGATTGGACTTATTTGGAAATGAATAACAATTCTGCTTTGGTTGTTGGTTCTAATTCCTCAATTGTTTATAATGCTTCTTTTATTCCGCAGACTGAGAATTGGACGTTTAAGATTAATGCTACGGATTATGCTGAGAATGAAAATATTTCTGATGCTGTAACGATTGAGGTTGCTGATGATGTTTCGCAGGATGTTTCTAGTGATATTTCTTCTATTGAATCTCTGACTTATGCGCAGAGGACTTCTAATAATTCTATGGGGAATGTTGTTTTGAATAATACGGGAGATGTGGATTTGAATTTTAGTGTGACGATTGATTCTTCGATTGCGAGTAGGTTTAGTGTTAATTATACTGGGAATCAGACTGAGAATTATTCTGTTGGTTCGGGAAGTTCGACTTCCATTATTGTAGATGTTAACAGTAGTGAGTTGATTTTTGGCTTGTATGCTTATAATGTGACGGTGGTTTCTGCGGCTGGCTCGGAAATTTTTGAAAGGAATTTGAATGTGCAGACTTCTGCGGGTGCTTATTTGGTGACGACTATTGGGACTTATTCTTCTACGGTTATTGCTGGGCAGGAAGATGTGGAGTTGGTTGCGACAGTCCAAAACTTGGGGACTTCGGATGCTACGGGTGTTTATTTGAATTGGACTTTGCCTAGTGGGTTTAGTCTTAGTTCTGGAAGTTTGAATAGGGATTTGGGTATTTTGGGAATTGGGGTTAGTGGTACAAATACGATTATGATTAGTGTTTCTAGTTCAGCTGCGGATCAAACTGTTGAGCTTGTTGCTAACGCTAGTTCTTCTAATGCGGATTCTGCTAACGATTCGAAATCTGTTGCTATAGGAAGTGGCATTGTTACTGAAGTTGTTACTGAAGTTGTTACCATTGGAAGTGGTGGTGGAAGTAGCGGAGGCGGTGAAAATGATGGATCGAAATCTATTGTTTATGATAAAGTAATTGAAATTGTTCGAGGAGTTGATGATGGGTTTAATGTTGAAGTTGTTAATCCATATAGTGGAGCTTCTCTTGGTGATTTGACTATTGAGTTGGAAGGATTCTTGGAGCAATATATTTCTTTTTCTCCTGAGGGTATTGATAGTGTTGTATATGGGGAAGAAAAAAGTTTCTTTGTCAATATTTCTGCTCCGGCTTATACCGGTTATGAAGAACGAGATTTGAAGGTTCTAATAAAAGGGAATATTATGATTGGAGGTGCTGCTAGTAGTTATCGAGAGGTTCAGAATATTAAGTTGATTATTCAGGAGGTTTCTAGGGATGATGCTGAGGGGTTGTCTAAAGAGGCTAAGTCGGCTATTGTTGAGATGGGGAAGAAAGGTTTCGATGTTGGGAATCTTGAAGGTTTGTTGGTTGAGTCTGAGAGTTGGTTGGATAAGAGGAGAAATAAGAAGTCTTGGGATTTGTCTAGTAAGATTGTGGAGACTCGAAATGTTGCGTTTGAGGCGGATGATTTGTTGCGACGTTTGATTGAGGCGATGCAGGATCCTAAGAAAAGTAATTTGATTGTAAATGGTGTTGTTAATAGATTTGGAGGTTATGATGTTGAATCTTCTTTGAGTGGTCTTTTTACCGGGCGTGTTGTTTTTGCTAGCGAGCCTACTGAAAATATTGTTGATTTGGCTATTGCTGCGTTTGAGAGAGGGGATTATTTTTCGGCTTTGGATAGGGCTAAAGAGGCTAGGACTTTGCTGATTCTAGAGAGGAAGGGAAACTTTTTCTTGTTTGTTTATTTGTATTGGCCGTTTCTTCTTCTTGCTGCTGTTTCCTTTTCGGTGCTTGGTGTTCTTGGATTTAGACGATATAAGAAAGTTAATGTGGCGAATAAGATTAAGGATATAAATAAGGAAGAGAAGAATATTGGGGTGTTGTTGGTTAAGTTGCAGACGCAGTATTTCGGAGGTAAGGTTTCGGATTTGGAGTATGCTAGAATTTCGGATCAGCATAAAAAGAAATTAGCAAATATTAGGAAGTCTCGAGTTAGTTTGAGAAATGTGCGATTAGAGATGTTGACTCCTAGAAAGGTTCTGAGAGAACTTGTTTCTGAGAAGAGTGATGTTGAGAATGAGATTAAGAAGATTCAACGGGGTTATTATATTACCAAGAATATTTCGGAGAATGATTATAAAACTCAGTTTGAGATTTTTAATGAGAGGTTGGCGGAGATTGAGGAAGAGAGGACTACGATTCAGATTTTGAATAGTAAGGGTGTTAGACATGTTGGAGTTGCGATAAAGAAGTCTAGAGTTGCTGCTAGGAAGAGGAAGTTAGATTTGAAATTGAAGAAGAAGAGGGTGAAGAAAGTTGATCGTGATGCTAGGCGATTGTTGCGCAAGAAGGCAAAGATTGCAAAGAAAATTAAGAAAGTTGTTAAGAGGGCTAAGAAGGCTCGGATTAAGGGGAAGATGCATGATGTTAATGGGAAGAAAATTAAAAGTGTTAGGAGAAATAAGAAATGAAGGGAGAATTTGGGGTTGTTGTTTTTGTCTCTGTGCTAGTTTTGCTTTTGGGTTTTGCTTTTTTTAATTCTGGGGGCTTTGGGATTACAGGAGAGGTTGTTTTAAATAGTTCAGAGGCTGAAGCTTTTTTGGGAACAGGAGAGATTGAAAATTTTTCTCGAGAGGAAGTTCTTGTTGTTTTTGCTGAAGCTGAGGTTGTTATGAAGGAGATGATTGAGAATAATTTTTCTGTTGTTTATATGAATGATAATTTAGATGAGGCTAAGAGGATTTTTCAGCAGGTTGATTATGCGGAGATGTTGAGGGGGAATTTGAATGCAACGGATAAGGAGAGAGGTGAGGCCAGGTTGGCTTTGGCTTTGATTAGTTGGAGGGATTTGGAGTATGGGGATGTGATGGGAAATTTGAATGAGGTTGTTGATCGGAGGGATATCGCCTTTGAGATTTATGATGGGATTAATGTTGCTCAGAAGAATTTGGGAAGATATGATGAGATTTCCCCAAGGGATGACTCTGGTGAGCTCGACCTGAGTGAGGCTGAGGGTTTTTTGGATGATGCGCGGGTTGCTTTCTATGAAGATAGGTATGATGATGCTGAGATTTTTTTGGAAGATGTTCGGGAGAGTTTAGATTTGAAGAATTCAGAATATTCTGTTTTGGGAGGATTGCAGCGCGGGTTAACTAGTTTTTTTCAAAAGTATTGGGTCTTTATTTTGTTGATCTTTATTTTGTTGATAGTATTAGTTGTTGTTTTTTACAAGGAGATTAGGAGGCATTTTTTGAAGAAGCGGATTTTTAAGATGAAGGCTGAGGTGAAGGTTTTGGGTGAGTTGAAGAAGAAGGTTCAGACTGAGAGATTTAAGGAGAACAAGATTTCGGGATTGGTTTACAATATTAGGATGAGGAAGTATGAGGAGAAGTTGGGGATGATTAAGAGAATGTTGCCTGTGTTTGAGAAGCGGATGAAGGGGAGAAGTTAAATTTAAAACTTGGAATTTGTTTGAGTTGGTATGAAATTAGCGATTGTTGATAGGGAGAAATGCCGGCCTTTGGTTTGTGGTCGGGAGTGTAAGAAGTATTGTCCGGTTGAGAAGAAAGAAACGGATAGTTGTATTGAGATTGGGGCGAAGTGTAAGATTGATGAGCATACTTGTGTTGGTTGTGGGATTTGTGTGAAGCGGTGTCCGTTTGGGGCTATTAATGTTGTGAATCTGCCATCGGTGTCGGAGAAAGATATTGTACATCGGTATGGGGAAAATGGGTTTGCGCTTTATGGTTTACCTGTGCCTAAGGAGGGTTCGGTTTTGGGATTGCTTGGGCGTAATGGAATTGGGAAGTCTACGGCTGTAAAGATACTTGCAGGAACTGATAAAATGAATTTAGGGAAGGTTGAAGTTAGTGGGGAGGATATTAAGAAATTTTTTAAGGGGAATGAGATTTTGCGTTATTTTGAATCTCTTGGCGATAAGATTGTGAGTTATAAGCCGCAGAATTTGTCGGAGTTGGCTGTTGATGTTGGGGTTTTGGAGTTGTTGAGAGCTAGAGGAGATGAAGTTGAGATTAAGAGGTTGGCTGAGGTTTTGGGGGTGAGTCAGGTTCTAGGGAATCGTATGGATAGGTTGTCGGGTGGTGAGTTGCAGAGAATTGCGATTTTGGCTGCGAGTTTGGGTGAGGCGGATATTTATTTCTTTGATGAGCCTTTGGCGTTTTTGGATATTGGGGAGAGGTTACGGGTTTCGGATTTTTTGCGGGAGTTGTCTAAGGATAAGACTTTGATTGTGGTTGAACATGATTTGTTGATATTGGATTACCTAACTGATTATGTGAATGTGTTTTTTGGTGGGCAGGGTGCTTTTGGTTTGGTTAGTGGGGTGAAGAGTTCGAAGGTTGGGGTTAATGCTTATCTTGATGGGTTTTTGAAAGAGGAGAATATGAAGATTCGGGATAAGGCTTTGAAGTTTAATTTTACGCGGAATGCTTTGATATCTGGGAGGAAGGTTGCGAGTTGGCCTGATTTCGAGGTTAAGTTCGGGGAGAATTTTTCTTTGGGTGTTAAGGGTGGAGATATCCATGAGAACCATGTGATTGGTATACTTGGGAAGAATGGGACTGGGAAAACTACTTTTGTTAAGGCATTGGTTGGGGAGATTGAAACTGTTAATGGGAAACTTGACTTGGGATTGGATGTTTCTTATAAGAAGCAGTATTTGTTTTCGGAGTCGAAGGATTTTGTTCGGGATATTTGTTTTCGTGAGAAGATTAGCAAGAGGTTGAAGTCGACTTTTAATTTGGGAGTTTTGGAAGGGAAGAAGATTTGTAATTTGTCTGGTGGTGAGTTGCAGCGGTTTGAGGTTGCTCGGTGTTTGGCGAAGGATGCGGATGTTTATTTGATTGATGAGCCGTCTGCTTATTTGGATGTTGAGGAAAGGATTTCGGTTGCGAAGGCGATTAAGGATATTATGGTTGAGCGAGGTAAGACGGCGTTTGTTGTGGATCATGATTTGTTGGTTGTTTCGTATTTGGCTGATAGTGTTATTAATTTTGATGGAGTTGGTGGTGTTCGAGGTGAGGCTGGGGAGGTTGTTGGGTTTGAGTTTGGGGTTTCTAGTTTGTTGAAGAGTTTGGATGTTACGCTTAGAAAGGATAAGGAGAGTGGTCGGCCTAGGATTAATAAGAGGGGTTCGGTGCTTGATAGGGATCAGAAAGAGAAAGGTAAATGGGTTATGTTGTAAGGGAAGGTTTATTTAAGGAAATTGCTTGTGTCTTTAGAATAGATATATAAAGGTTATTGTTATTTATTTTAGTAGTAATATGTTTGAAGAATACACGGGTAAAAATTATGAGAAAATGAGTAAGGTAATTGGAAATACTTCATATTATTTAGCTTTAATGTTTATGTTGGGAAGTGTGATTTTGTTTTTGCGGAGTGCTTTTTATATATTTGAGAAATATACTAATCCATTTACTCTTGTTTTTGAGAACATAGTAATTATGTTAGTTGTACCTTTATTTTTTTCATCAGTCTTATTGTATTTTGTTTTAAAAAATAACAAAATAATTTCTAAAGAATTTATGGAGATTAATGGATTGAAATCAGTTTTCGCATTTTGGTCATCAATTTTAGTAATATTACTAATGATAGCTTGTCCTATTTTGTATTTTTTATCCATGATAGAATTTGGTGGGTGTGGCGGTGACTGGTTTGGGTGCATAGAATATTATGGGCCTGCTGCAATTGGGGCTGTTATTGCTTTTTGGATTGGGGTTTATTTGTTGTTTTATCAATTCTTAGAGTATAAGAGTCAGAAGGCTTAGTGATTTTAGATTATTATTTGAGATAAACGATTATATGAAAAAATTGAATTATTAGGCGAGTGAGTTTTTTGGTTATTTATTTTTGTGTGTAAATGTGTTATTTTTCTCGTTTCAGTAAAAAGTATATCTTGTTTCATGTTGGTTTTATTATGAGATACAATGGAGGAAATAATATGGAAAGAAAAACATTGGGAATTTTAGCTTTAGCTTTGATTGGTTTGTTTGCGGTTTCGATGGTTGCGGCTATGCCCTTTGGTAATGCTGAAGACAAGGATGCTATTCGAGATGCTGTTGAAGCTGGCGACTACGATACTTGGAAATCTTTGATGACTGCTGAATTGAGTGAAGAGAATTTTGATAAAATGACGCAGATGCATGAATTGAGATTTGAAATTCAAGAGGCTCGTGAAGCTGAAGAGATGGATGATGCTAAAGAGTCAATGGACGAGATGAAGGAACTTATGCCTGAGAGACGAATGGGTCACGGTAAGGGTCTTGGTCAGGGTTTTGGTCGAGGAATGGACCGAGGTCATGGCGAATGTCCATTTGCTAATTAAATTAGCGATTACTAATTTTTTATTTTTATTTTTTGGTGGGAAGGGTTAAAAAGTTTGGAGTATTGACATGGAGATGCCGTTAAGAATGACTGGATGTGTTGCGAGAGAAGGACTTAAGCCTATCATGGGATTTCATCCGTATGGTTGGGTTTTTCAGTTGTTGATTTTGGTTGCTGTTGGTGGAATTATTTATTGGGTTGTTCATGGAAATCGAAAGGAGAGTGCTTTGGATATTGTCAAAAAGAGGTTTGCTTCTGGAGATATTTCTGAGAAAGAATTTAGGAAAATTAAGAAGGTGCTTGAGTAATGGAGATTTCTATTAAGAGGTTGGTTGTTGGTTTTGTTTCGATTTTTTTGCTTGGGGTTTTGTTTTCTGTTGTGAATGGTTATTATGTTTCGGAGGAGGGGAGTAGTTTGCCTTTGATTGTTTATGGGATTTCTTTTTTGTCGATTGTGATTGGCGGTGGAGTTGTTGTTTTGTTTCAGAGTAAGATTAGTCGGATGCAGATGAGGAAGGTTTTGAAGGTTTTGCCTGAGAGTGAGCGGGGGATTGTTGGGTTGTTGTTGGATAATAATGGGGCGCTTGAGCAGAATCGGCTTGTTGCTTTGAGTGGTGTTAATAAGGTGAAGGTTTCTCGGGTTTTGTCTGAGTTGGAGAGGCGGGGTGTTGTTGTTCGGGTTAATTTGGGGAATACGAAGTTGGTCTCATTGAAGATTTAGGTAGATTAATAAATTGGTTTTTGTTTGAGAAATTATGAAAGATATAATTATGAAAATGATTAGTAAGAAAGTTGATTTGGATGTTTGTGATATTGAGAATCTTTTGGAGGTTCCGCCTAGGTTGGAGATGGGGGATTTTGCTTTTCCTTGTTTTAGTTTAGCTAAGAAGATGAAGAAGTCGCCTGTTGTTATTGCTGAGGATTTGGTTGGGAAGTTTAGGTTGGTTAAGGGGATTGATAGGGTTGAGTCAGAAGGGGCTTATGTTAATTTTTTTGTGGATAGGACTTCTTTTTCTAAAAGTGTTTTAGAAAAAGTCGGTAGTTGGGACTTGGTAGTCGGTAGTCGGAAAAAGGGGAAGATTGTGATTGACATGTCGAGTCCGAATATTGCGAAGCCGTTTGGTGTTGGGCATTTGAGGTCTACGATTATTGGAAATTCTATTGCGAAGATTTGTGAGGCGAATGGGTTTGATGTTGTGAAGATTAATTATCTTGGAGATTGGGGGACGCAGTTTGGGAAGATTATTTTTGGTTGGAAGAAGTGGGGAAGCGAGGAAAAGTTGAAGGAGGATGCGATTGCACATTTGCAGGAGTTGTATGTTAAGGTTAGTGCTAGTGATGAGTTTGATGATGAGGCTCGGGCGGAGTTTAAGAAGTTGGAGGAAGGAGATAAGGAAAATTTGGAGTTATGGAAAAGGTTTAGAGAGATGTCTTTGGAGAAGTTTCAGAAGATTTATGATTTGCTTGGGATTTCGTTTGATGTTGTTTTGGGTGAGAGTTTGTATAATGATAAGATGGATTCTGTTGTGGCTGAGTTGAAGAAGAAGAAGTTGTTGATTGAGGATGATGGGGCGAAGATTGTGGATTTGGATTCGGAGGGATTGGGGAAAGTTTTGATTCAGAAGTCGGATGGGACTTCTCTTTATGCGACTCGAGATTTGGCTATGGCTATTGATAGGAAGAAGGTTTATGATTTTGATAGAGTTGTTTATGAGGTTGGAGCGGAGCAGAAGTTGCATTTTCGGCAGGTGTTTGGGGTTTTGGATAAGATGGGAAAGAAATGGTCTAAGAATTTGGTTCACGCGGCGCATGGTTTGTATTTGGATAAAGATGGGAAGAAATTTTCTACTCGGCGAGGGAAGACGGTTTTTATGCAGGATGTTTTGGATGAGGTTTTGGATAAGGCTAGGAAGAATTTGGAAGATCGGGGTGGTTGTAAGGATTTAGAAGAGAGGGCGCGTGTGATTGCTTTGGCTGCGATTTTTTATGGGGACTTGAAGAATAATCGAGAACATAATATGGTTTTTGATATTGATAAGTTTTTGAGTTTTGAAGGAGATACTGGACCTTATTTGTTGTATTCGTATGCTAGGGCTAGTTCTCTTTTAAGGAAGGTTAGTAGTCAGGCAAAGGTTGAGATAGGAGGAGTTAAGGATGTTGAGATTTTGTTATTGAAGAAGATTGATTCTTACGATGATATTTTAGTGAAGGCTTATGATGGGTTGGCACCGAATTTGGTTGCGAATTATTGTTTTGAGTTGGCTAGTTTGTTTAACGAGTTTTATCATGCTTGTCCGGTGCTTGGTGGGAAAGAGGAAGGTTTTAGGTTGGCTATCGTTGAGGCTTTTCGGGTTGTGATGGGGAAGGGTTTGGATTTGTTGGGGATTGAGATGCTTGAGGAGATGTAGGGTTTAGTTTTTAGATATTAGTTTTTATGAAAATTTGATTAAGGTTATTCGAAAGAATTTTTTATTAAAATTCTTAATTCCTTTAAGGAATCTTCAATCTGATTAATTTTTTTTATTACTATTTTTTCTATTTCTGGTGTTTTGTTTTTGTTTTCTAGTAACTCATTTATTCTTATTACTTCTAGTTCTTCTTCATCTGTTAGAGTTGCTTTATCTTTTAACAATTCTAATTTTCTAATTTCTTCTCTGAAGGATTTTTTTAATTCTACGTTTTGATCGAGTTTGGCTTTGGCTGCATAGTAATCGTCATGACTAATTTTATAATAATGGTCTTTAAGATTTTTTAGAGTTTGTGGATAGTTTACTGTTTTTGTTGTGGCTTCTTTGACTTTGTCTGGATTGCTGAGATTGTTTATTAGTTCTTGGTAGTTTTGAGTTTCCATGTTATATTGAATAGTTTTTTATTAATAATAGTTTATGTGGATAAATTAGTGTTAGATTTATTTGACTGGTTTAAAGTTTTTCCAAGCAATCTCAAATAGGCTTTCTAATGCTTGTGCAAAGAATTCTGTGTTTAACCAAATTCCTACATCGTAACTTGGATGCACTTCATTATCATTTAGGAGCATGAACATTAGTTGTTCAGAATCTACTAACATGAATCTTGCGTTAAGATCTTCAACATTTCTTACTTCTGCTACTTTTGCAAAGTCTTTTGCAACTTTCTTATTTTCTGCGTTGATTGGTGCAGCAATTCTAATTTTTACGCCTCTCTTTTTTGCTTTTTCAAGAGAAGGCATTAGAATTTCTAATTTTCTAGTTAATCCGTCTGCTGTTGTTACAAGTGTTATTGTGCTTTGTGCTTCTCGAACTAGCATGTCTAGGTGGTTGTAGATATTTTGACGAGATTTTAGTGCGCCTGAAAGATCTGTGGATTCGATATATTTTATTCCATCAGAGAATATTGTTGTTAGCTCTCCCAGTACTTCGTCACCTTTTAATTTTTCTAATCTATTTGATTTTTCTTTTGCGTTAACTATTAGATTTCTTTTTACTCTTTCGATTACCTCTTCTGGTTTTAATGCTACGAACTGGATTGGTTTTCCTAGTTTCATTACTATGAAGCCTTTTTTTTCTAGGGATTCTAAAATGTCGTATGTTCGGGATCTTGGGACGTCGGAGATGCTTGAAAGTTCTCCTGCAGTTGAAGTTCCTCTAGAAAGAAGTGCGGTCCAGACTTTTACTTCGTATAGATTCAGGTCGAAAATTTTTCTTAATCGGCTCAGGAATTCCTCTTTAACTATCATGTATCTTTTAGTCTTGAATAGTATTTAAATGTTTCTTCAAATTTTCTGGAAGTTAAGGGGTAAAAAGTCTTTTTGTCGTCGGCATCAGAGTTTATTGAATTTTATTTCGAATTTTTTGTTCTTTATTTTACCAACTTCAGAGTAGCTAAAGTTCTTTTTTGATTTTTCTAAAGATATCGATTTTGCGCCAACTTTTTCTTTTATGGAATTTAATTGTGATTCTAAAATTTCCTTTAGTTCAGATATTATTTCTAATTCGATTGTGTCAGATTTTATTAGATCGTTTTTCTTTCTCGCTGCCTGTATTTTTCTTGAGATTTCTCTGGCGTAGCCTTCGGCTTCTAGTTCTGGGGTTTGGTTTGTGTCTAGGGTTACTTCTGGATAATTACCTGGTTCTGATGTTGGCTTGAAATTGAGCTCCTTGATATTAAGTTCTTCTTTTACAATTTCCTGTAACTCTTCATTGATTTGAAATACATCTCCTAGAACCGTTGCTTTTGCAAGTGGCCATTTTATTCCTATTGCTGCTCTGTCTCTTTCTTTTAACGCTGAGGAAACTATTCTTCTTGTAGACTCCATTTGAGATTCTAGATCTTTGTTGATTAAGGATTCGTTCGTTTTTGGGTAATCTTGAAGGTGTACGGAATCTTTGGAGTCATTAATACTTTGAAATATTTTTTCTGTGACGAATGGAATTAGTGGAGCTAGGATTTTGGAAAGTTTGTTTAAGATGTAGTATGTTGTTTTTCTTGCTAATTTGTCGTCTTCGTTGAATCTGTTTCTTGTATTTCTTATATACCAAGTAGATAGGTCGTCGATGTATTTTTTTGTGAAGGCGCATGCTTTTATTGTGTTATATTTTTCCATGTTTTCTTGGACGACTTTATTCAGTTCTTCAGTTCTTGAAATGATCCAGTTGTCTAGAATGTTGTCCGAGGCTTCGAAATTTTTATCGTCTTCTGTGGCATAGTCTTTGTAGAATCTTGCGACGTTGTAGAGTAGGACTGTTACTTTTTTGTAGGTTTCTTCTAATCCTTTTTGTGTGAAGTTGAAATTTTCGGCTGTCATTAGTGGGGACTGTAGCATGTAGAATCTGAATGTGTCGGCTCCGTATTTGTTTATCATGCCTAGTGGGTCGGGGTAGTTGTTTAGGGATTTTGACATTTTCTTTCCGTCTTCGGCTAGAATGATTCCGGTTGTTAGGACGTTTTCGAAAGGCATTTTGTCGAAGAGGATTGTGGACAAGGTCATCATGTAGTAGAACCAGGCTCGGGTTTGTCCGATGTATTCTGTGATGAATTGTGCTGGGAAATTTTTGTCGAAGAATTCTTTGTTTTCGAATGGGTAGTGGAATTGTGCGAATGACATGGAACCTGATTCAAACCAGCAGTCTAGAACTTCTGGGATTCTTGTGTATTCTTCTCCATCGATTTTTAGCTTAACTGGATCTAGGAAATCTTTGTGTAGATCTACTTCTTTGTTTTTTGGTAGATTGGTCGCGTATTTTTTTAGTTCTTCGATTGAGCCTAAGACTCTTATTTTTCCTGATGGGGATTTCCAAATGGGAATAGCTGTTGCCCAGTATCGGTTTCTTGTTATGTTCCAGTCTGGTGCTGTTGAGATGTTGTGTTGCATTTGACCTTCCTTGAGATGTTCGGGTAGCCAGTTAATATTGAGGTTTAGTTTCAATAATTTCTTTTTGACTTTTTGAATGTCGACGAACCATGCTGGGAGTGCTCGGTAGAGAAGTTTTGTGTCGCATCTGTAGCAGAATGGATATTCGTGTTCCATTTTTCTTGACATGATTGCTTTGCCTGCGGTTTTCAAATCTATTACTATTTGCGTGTTCGTATCGTGGACGAATTGGCCTTCGTAGTCTTTGACTTCTTCTGTAAAATGGCCTGTGTTGTTGACTGGTTGAACCATTGGTATTTTGTTTTTTCTGCAGATTGCGTTGTCGTCTTCTCCGAAGGCTGGCGCGATGTGGACGATTCCTGTTCCGGATTCTGCGGTTACGAAGTCGGCTGTTAATACTTTGAATGAGTTTGGGTTGTCTTTGAAGTAAGAGAATAGCGGTTCGTATTCTAAACCTTCTAGTTCTTTTCCTGGAACTTCTTTTGTGATTTCGTATTCACTTGCGTCTTTGTAGAAAGTTTCGATTAGGTCTTTGGCTAGGATGTAGGTGTTGCCGTCTGATTTATCTTTGACGTAGGCGTATATTAATTTTGGGTTTACTGCCAGTGCTAGATTTGATGGGAGGGTCCATGGGGTTGTTGTCCATGCTATGAAAAAAGTATTGCCATCTTCCTTCAGTTTGAATTTTACTGTTATTGTTAGGTCTTTGATTGTTTTGTAGGAGTTGTCGGTGTCGATTTCGGATTTTGCTAGGGGTGTCTCGCATCTTGGACAATACATTAGGACTTTTTCGCCTTCGTATAAATATCCTTTTTTGTAAAGTTCTTTGAAAGCCCACCAGACTGACTCGATGTAGTTTGTGTCCATTGTTTTGTAGGAGTCTTCCCAGCTTACCCATCTGCCTAGTTTTTCGATGTAGATTCTCCAGTCTTTGTCGTAGGTCATGACTTGGGTTCGGCAGTGGTCGTTGAATTTTTTGACTCCCATTTTTTCAATTTGGTCTTTTGAAGTTATGCCTAGATTTTTTTCTGCTATTGATTCTATCGGTAGTCCGTGGCAGTCCCAGCCCCATGTTCTTTTTACGTATCGGCCTTGCATTGTGAAGTATCTTGGGAAGACGTCTTTGATTGTTGAGACTAGGAGGTGTCCGTAGTGTGGGAGGCCTGTTGCGAAAGGTGGGCCGTCGTAGAAGATGTAGGGTTTACCTAGTTTGGTTTTTTCTAGGGATTTTTCGAAGGTTTTGTTTTGTGCCCACTGCTTTGAAATTTCTTCTTCTGTTATTTGGATTGTTGATTTTTTTTGTGTCATGTTTATTGTTGAGGATTTAGTTATTTAAGATTTGTTATGAGTGGAAGAATTATTGTTTTGTAAGATACCAATGAATACCCTTGAGTTCTTTTCTTGGATTCCAGGATATTGAATCTTCAGGGTATCTTCTTAACGTCTTTTCATTTTCTACTAAAAAGGTTTCCCAGTTATAAAATATTGATTGGTCTGGGTTGTGAAATCCATTTGGGATTTCTATAGTGTCGCCTTTAGAGATGTTGCCAGAGTTGATCCCTTTTTTGTATTCTCCAAATCCAAAGAATTTTTCTAGACCTTCTGGTCTGTCTATATCTGATTCTGGTACTTCTAGTGGGCTTGGTCCTCCGTAATTATTACTAGCAAAGCGAACTTTTATTTTTCCCATAAAGTTGCTATTGGAGATAGGTATTATATATTTTATTGTTGTAGAATATATGCTTATTCTTTTAATGATTTTAGAGCTTCTTCTTCTAGAAAGTGGAGGTTATTTGGGATGATTAAGCAGAAAGGCATGGAGATGTTTTGGTTTGCTAGATTCTCTGGGGTGTCGTAGAGTATTTTTTGTGAAGGTGTTCCTGCGTGGGAGATTGCTATGATTTTTTTTGGTAGAGTTAGGTTTTCTTTTTCTGCGGATTCTTTTAGCTGTTGAATTGCTGGGGAAATTTCTAGGCCGATGTCGGTTAGGATTAGAGTGTGAGCTTTGATTGAGTTGTTTTCTTTGATGTAGGTTGCAAAGGAGGTTGGCTTGTTTGTGTGTTCGGCCCAGTTTGGCATTGAGGTTGTTTTTCCGAATTTGTATAATGATAAACCTGTTTCTGCTATGGTTGTTAGGATTGAAGCATTGTGGTAGATTTTGTAGGGGATGTTTTGTTTTTTTGCTTCTAGGATTAGTTGCATATGGGTTGTTGCTGAGAGGGAGTCGCCGTAGACTAGTAATGCTATTTGTGAGTTTTTTGCTTCTTCTAGGATTGACTCGTCTTCAACTTTACTTCTGTCTAGTTCTTCTATTTTTATTTTGTATTGAGATTCTAATTCGGATTTTGGGTATGGGAAGTTTACGGTGTAGTTTTCTAGGTAGATTTTGTCTGCTGTTTTTAAGATTGCTAGGGCTTCGGCTGTTAGGGAGTTTTTTGTCATGCCGGTTCCGATTAGGTGTAGTGTCATGGGATTGGGAAGAAATTTGAGGTTTTAAGATTTGTGCCAGGTGTATGTTGTGATTAGGAGGAAGGTTGAGGTCAGGAAGAGTTGTTGGTTTTGAGATATTGTTATTGCTGACAGGATTGCTAGGAATTTGATTAGGGTTGGGAAGTATTGTGGGAGATTGTAGATTTCTTTTTCGTCTTGGGTTGTTTTGGCTAAGATGTGGCCTAGGGGGATTGCGAAGAGAAGGATTAAATATTGTAGCATGATTTTTTTAAGTTGGACTAGTTTTTATGTTTTACGAAATATAGTTTAGAGTATATACGTCTTTTTAATGAGCGAATGTTTTTGATTTTTATGGCAGATACACTTTATAATAGGATTTTTTCTTTTTCTGAGAACGATGGTCTGGTGACTGGAGTTTGGGAAAAAGGAAAAGATTCTTTGGCTGCTGCGATTGTTAGGGCTGGAATTAATGTTGACTTGCAAAGGTCTAGCACTTTTTCGAGTTTTTTTTATAGTGATTCTTTTGGTGGTGATGGTTTTTTGTCCGATGCGAAAGAAAGTTTCTTTTCTTTGGCCGAGGGCACTAATGCCGAATGTTTCCTTGATATGAGTGTTCCACGTAAACTTTATCCTCGAGCTAAGGGTGTGATGAATCCTGTTGGTTTTGAGGATGTTTGTAAAAAAAGTTCTTTTGATTTTGGAACCTATACTGGATCCAAAACTATTCTAGCAGACTTTCTTAATGGGCAAGGAGTGGACTCTTATTGTTTTGATTTTGAAATTCCCGAAGAGTGGTTGGGAAGTTTTGCTGCTGCTGGTTACAATTTTAAAATTAAGGACGAGGTTGTGGATACTGTTATTTATTCTGCGATTTCAGATGATAGTGGGTCTGTTTCGGAAATCAGAGCATTGTATTTGGTTGACTCTATGAAAAAAAGCAAAGAATACACCAGAGCTATGCAAGATGTTTTTAATGATTATTTTGGGAAGACGAGAAAAGATTTGTCCCAAAAGAATTTAAGCAGATAGGGTTTTGTTTTTGTTATGAAGTTAGTTGATGTGCATTGTCATTTGAATGATTCGCGGTTTGATGAGGATTTGAATGAGGTGCTTGGACGATTTAAGGAGAAGGGTGGGGAGGTTATTGTTACTTCGGGTGTGAATCCTGCTACGAATCGGGTTAGTTTGGAACTTGCGAAGAAGTATGATTGTGTTAAGGCTGCTTTTGGGGTTTATCCTACTGATGCTTTGGCTGCTGAGGTTGAGTCGGGAGAGAGTAATGAGTTGTTGCGGGAATTGGAGGAGTTTGATGTTGATGTAGAGTTGGCTTGGATTGAGGCGCATGCGGATGATTGTGTTGCGATTGGGGAGATTGGGTTGGATTATAATTTTAAGGAGTTTCAGACTGAGGAGATGCGGGAGAAGCAGAAGATTGTGTTTCGGAAGTGTTTGAGGTTGGCGAAGAAGTTAGATAAGGTTGTTGTGATTCATTCTAGGAAGGCGGAGGCGGATGCTATTGAGATTTTGGAGAGTGAAGGTTTTGCGACACCCAAGGGTGTACCTCCTGCCCAGATGGCATCCGATGAATCGGACAAGGTCGGCAAAGTTGTGATGCATTGTTTTAGTGGGAAGAAGGCTTTGATTCGGAGATGTGTGGAGAATGGTTGGAGTTTGTCTGTGCCAGCTGTGATTGCGAGGCTTGATCATTTTAAGATGTTGGTTGATATGGTGCCGTTGGATTTGTTGTTGACTGAGACTGATGGGGCTTATTTGGCGCCGGTTGCTGGGACGAGGAATGAGCCGGTTAATGTTTTGGTGACGTTGGAGGAGATTGCTAGGATTAAGGGGATTGGTGTTGATGAGGTTGCGGAGAAGGTTTGGGAGAATGCGGAGAGGTTGTTTGATTTTTGAAAAGGGAATAATAGTATACAGATGGATGTAGAATCAATTTTTATTCATAATAATTTTTAGATTGGGTTTTGGGATAGTTTTATATATATTTGATATTTTTATTTTTTATGAAAGAAGTGCAAAAAGATGTTCCTTTGAGTGTTAAGTGTATTTCTGGTTTAAATATTTTTTTTGGTGTTTTACTTTTTTCACTTGGATATACTATGTCTACATTGACACAAGTTATATTCATGGCAATGGCTTTTTTATGTTTTTTCACAGGATGGGGATTGTGGAAGGGGAGAGAATGGGCTAGGGTTGCCGCTTTGATTATTTCTGCGTTTTGTTTTCTGGCCGGAATTATTTATATTGTTAGTGGAGATATCTTAGGTATTTCTATTCTTGTGTCTTCGTGGTTCATAGGTAGATATCTTTTTTACGATGAAGATATAAAGAAATTTTTTAGTTGATTAGGTTTTTTGTGAAGGTTGTTTTTTTGCTGAAGTCTTTTTTATTGGGTTTGTATTTTGCGAATTCTACTAAGCTACATGAGTCTAGGCAGTTTCTTAGTTTTGATGTGTTTTTGTTTTGTTTAAATTTTGAAAAATAAAATAAAAATAATTTATTGGTTTATTTTTTGCAGTAGCAGCTGTTTCCGGATAGGAAAATTATTGCAGCAGCGATTGTTATTGTGATTTGTGACCACATAACAGCTGGTTTCCACCAAGCTAAAACTATTATTAATAGTGCTAGAATTGGTTTACAATAACATGTTTCAGACGTTGCGCATGTTTCTGGTGCAGCTTTCATTGATGTACTTTTCATCGGTGCAGCTTTCATTGGTGCAATTGTCTTCACAGCTTTTTTTGTAACTTTCTTTTTTGCCATTTTTTACTCCTTTAAATTTAGTTTGAATAAACTTTGCTTTTTTGGAATGTTGCTTTTTTGATTTGCCTTCTTTTTCAATTGTGGCCACTTATCTTCTAGCGTTCTTTCTTGAGTCTGGTAAATTATCCCGATTGGTATTTTCCCTGATTTGGAGTTGTAGTCGAATTCTTCTGCGAAAGTCTGGGCTTTTTTGTAGTCTTTGTTATCTGGTATTTTGTACATTTGAGAATCTTTGTTGTTTGATTCGATGTTGAAGATTAGACAGTCTTGGATTACTTCGACGAATGAGAATCCCTTGTGATTTATTGCTTTTGTGAAGATTTCGGTCATGTGTTTGATGTCTTTGGCGGAAGTTCTTGCGATGAATGTTGCGTTTGAGGCTAGGGCCAGTTTGATTGGGTTGAATGGTCGATCTTGGACGCCGAGAGATTGGGATTTTGAGACGAAGCCTTGTTGTGTGGTTGGTGTTGGTTGTCCGGTTGTTAGGGAGAATGATTGGTTGTCGTGGAGGATTAGTGTCATGTCTGCGTTGTGTTTGAATGCGTGGATGAAGTGTGCCATTCCTTCTGAATACATTGCGCCGTCTCCGATGAATGAAAGGACTTTGAGATTTGGGTTTCCGAGTTTCATTCCGATTGCTGTTGGAAGGGCTCTCCCGTGGAGGCAGTAGATTCCGGAAAGATTTAGGTAGTCGAAGATTTTTGCGTGACATCCTATGTCGGTTGTGATTGCGAAGTCTGTTTGTTTGGCTTTTTTAGATTCGATTAGGTTTGTTATTGTTTGTTTGATGCTGGCTAAGATCATGTGGTTTGGGCAGCCTGGGCACCAGGTGTTTTCGGCGGTTGTTGTTAGGTCTGGTTTCATTGTATTTTTGCCATATTATATTGGTCGTAAAATTTAGTTTTTCCCTTTTTGACCTTTTCTCCAATTCCTTCTAGTTTGAATCCACATTTTTCCAAAACTCTTTTTGATGCTGGATTGAAAGTATATGCATATGCGGTTATTCTTTTAAGTTTGAATTTTTTATTAATTTCCCTTAAGAATAGTTTTGTAGCTTTAGTTGCTGCTCCGTTTCCCCAATATTCTTTTCCAATCCAATAGCCAATATCCGCAGATTCATTTTCGTAATCTATTTTATGGGTTCCTATGCTTCCTATATGTATTCCATCTTGTATAACAGCTAAGATATAATTTTCTGGAGTTTTCCTTTTGTAATCTTTGATTACTTTTTCTACCCATTTTTTTTCAAATTGTTTTGTTATTTTTGGAGGATTTGTGGAAAGTGTTAATCCTATTGCGTCCGTTATTTCTTTGTGCGGAAACATTTCCATTATACTTTCTAGGTCCGACATTTTGAATTTCCTTAATTCTATTTTGTTTTTCATATTAATTTTTTTATTAACATATTTAATTCGTCTGCGTGGAAAGGTCTTCCGTTGTATTTGAGTAATCTGTTTTCGATTTTGATTCCGGTTTTTTCTCTGATTAGTCTTCCTAATTGTCCAGTTACATTGCATTCTACTAGGATTATATTATCTGCTTTTTGCATTTCTTTTTTGATTTGTAGGGATAATGGTTTGCAATATAGGACTTGTAGGAATTTTGCATCTAGGTCCTTGATTGCATCTTTGATTGCTCCGGAAGTTGAGCCCCATCCGATGATTAGGTTTTTGGATTTCTTGTTGCCGTGGAGTTTTGTCATTTCGAAATTTTTTCTTACATATTTTTTGATGTCTTCGTATTTTTTTATTCTGGCGTTCGTGTTTTGTTCGGTTAGTGTATAGGATTCTGTTGAGTTTCCAAACTTGTCGGTTTCGTATGAGGAATTTTTTACTAGAGCTGAACCGGGGAGAGGTCTTGTTATTTGGAAGGTTGGTGTTTTGTTTGGAGAATCAGTTGAAGAGTATTCCGATTCGGCGAGATGTTTGTCTGATAATATAATTGATAGAGTTTTGAATTTTTCTGCTAGGAATAACGCTTCGGATGTTTTTTCTATTGTTTCGGTTGGGTTGCCCGGTGCTATTACGATTCTTGGGAAGTCGCCGTGTCCGGCTCGAAGTGCTACGTCTAAGTCTGCTTGTCCTGTGTAGGTTGGGACGCCTGTTCCTGGTCCAGGTCTTGAAGCTAAATAAACTGTTAGTGGGATTTCTGAGATTCCTTGTAGCGAGAAAGTTTCTGACATTAGATCGAATCCGCCGCCTGAAGTTCCGGTTAAAACTTTGGAACCTGCGAATGAGGCGCCGATTGACATTGATGCAGCTGCGATTTCGTTTTCGGCTTGGAAAACTATTAGGTTATTTTTAAGTTGGTCCTTTGCTAGTGCGTTCATTGCGTTTGTTGCTGGTGTCATTGGGTATGCGATGTAGAGATCTAGTTGTGAATTGATTGCTCCGTCTGCGATTGCTTGGGATCCGGATAGTATTGAGATGTTTTTGTTTTTTTGTTTAGGAAGTTCGTGAAGAGAGTTTTGAGATTCGTAACCCTGCTTGGCTGCCCTGACTGCTTCTTTTGATTTCTTGAATTGAGATTTGATTTCGTTTTCTAAATCTCCTAAAGGGATTCCTAGAGCTTTTGTTAGTGAGCCTGCTAATGCGATGTTTAGATTTCTTCCGAGGTCTTTGAAATCTTTTCCTAATATTATTGTGCCTCCTTTTTTTAGTGCGGCTTTGTGGGTTTTTATTGTTCGTTCGTCTAGTGCTACTAAAATATCTGCTTTGGCGTCTTGGGATTCGATGGGTGTATCTGAGATGCAGAGTGTGTTGAAGTTGTGGCCGCCTCTAACTAGGGACATGTAGTCTCGGTAGTTGAATGTGAAGTAGCCGTAGTTATTTAAGACGTTGCCGACTATCCCAGAGACTTTATTTATTCCTTGTCCTGCTGCTCCGCCGATTATTATGTTTAGTTTCATTTTGTGTTCTCCTTTATTATGTTTTTGATTTGTTCAACACAGGGAGCATTCACTAATGTCATCAATCCTTTCGGTTTTTCGTCTATTAGTAGGGCTTTGAGAATTCGTCTCATTATTTTGCCTGATCTTGTTTTTGGGAGGTCTGGAACAAAGAAGATTCTGGCCGGTCTTGCTGTTGGTCCGATTTTGGTGTCTACATGTTTTCTTAGTTTTTGTTCTAGTTTTTTTGAGGGCTTGCCTCTTTTTAGGACTACGAAAGCGATTGGGACTTGACCTTTGATTTCGTTTGGCATTGGGACGACTGCTACGTTTCCGACTTTTCTGTTGTCGTGTATCGCATTTTCTACTTCTGCTGTTGCGAGTCTGTGTCCTGCGACTTTCATTACGTCGTCAGTTCTTCCGGTGATTCGGAATAGTCCATTTTCTAAGTAGGCTCCGTCTGATGTGTCGTACATGGTTTTGAATTTTTTCCAGTAAGTGTTTACGTATTTTTTATGGTTATTGAAAACTCCGTGTAGCATCCCTGGAGCGAATGGACTTTGTTGTGCTAAGAATCCTTGTCTTCCTTTTGGCATTGGTTTTCCTTTGTCGTCAACTATTAGGTGTTTGATTCCTGGAAAAGATTTTCCTGAGACTGTTGGGACGAAAGGCCCGATGCCTGGGATTGTGTTAATTAGTGTTCCTCCTGTTTCGGTTTGCCACCAGGTGTCGATGATTGGGCAGCGTCCTCCTCCGATTGTTTTGAAATACCACATCCATGATTTTTTGTCGATTGGCTCTCCTACACTTCCTAATATTTTTAGTGAAGATAGATCGTATTTGGTTATCCAACTTTGTTTGATTTTCATAAACATTCTTACAGCTGTTGGTGCGGTGTAAAAGACGTTGACTTTGTGATCTTGGATTATTTTCCACCATCGGCCTGGGTTTGGAAAGTCTGGTCCGCCTTCGTAGATTAGTGATGTTGCGCCTGTTAGAAGTGGGCCGTACATTGCGTAAGTGTGTCCTGTTATCCAGCCGATGTCTGCGGTGCACCACATGACGTCTTCGGGATGTAGGTCGAAATTCCATTTGCATGTCCAGTAGGCTTGTGCTGCGTATCCTCCGGTGTCGTGAATAACTCCTTTTGGTTTACCTGTTGTTCCAGATGTGTATAGTAAGAACATTGTATCTTCTGAGTTCATCATTTCTGGTTTGCAATATGAATCTGCTTTTTCTAATTCTTCGTCAAAGTCTAGGAATTTTCCACCTCTGACTTTTTTACCGATTCGATTTACTACGATTATTTTTTGGACAGTTGTTTTCTTGGCTGCTTTCTTTGCTTTCTTTAGAAGGTTTTCTGGTTTTCCTCTTCTGTAATATCCATCTGATGTGATTAGTATTTTTGCTTTGCCGTCTTGGATTCTTGCTTTTAGTGCGTCTGCGGCGAATGCTGAGAAGACTACGGAATGGATTGCTCCTATTCTTGTGCAGGCTAGCATTGCGACTAGAGCTTGAGGTACCATTGGTAGATAGATTGAGACGACGTCGCCTTTTTTTATTCCGTTTGATTTTAGGACGTTTGCGAATTTGTTTATTTTGTCGTAGAGTTCACCGTATGATATTTTGACTGGTTTTTCTGAGGTTGGTTCTGGTACCCAGATTAGTGCGGTTTTTTCTGGATGTGCTAGATGTCTGTCGACGCAGTTTACTGAGAAGTTCAGTTTTCCGCCTTTGAACCATTTGAAGTATGGGAGTTTTTCCTCATAGGTTGTGTTCCATTCTTTGCCCCAGGTTAATCCCTCTTTTGCTAGATCTCCCCAGAATTTGATTGGATCTTTTGCTGCTTTGTCGTAGATTTTTGGATCTGTTATATTTGCTATTTTTAGCATTTCTTTGCTTGGATAGAATTGGCCGCCCTTTTTTGTTACGTATTTTATTCCTCTTTTTTTCATGGAAGTATCACCTTGTTGATTGGTGGTCTAAGATGTTTATAAGTTTTTGTGAGAAATTACATTAATCCTTGTTCATCGATTCCAGCTTCGTCACTTTCTATTTCTTGAGGTTCTTGTTGTTTGATCGGTTGTTCTGTTTTGAGATCGCTTGGGTTTATTGAGTTGATGAAATATTTGAAGTCTTCGAATTTGTCGGCTTTGATTCTGACTCCCGCTTTTGTGAAGCCAGTGTATCTTTCGGACTTTACGAATTCCCGAATTGTTAGACCTGGTTGTCCTCCGAAGTCGTCTAGTCTGATTATGATTTTTGTGTCTTCGTTTTTTGGTATTTCGCCTATGTCTTTTTCCATTTTGATATTGAGAGCAAGTTGCTTATAAGGATTATGGTGATTTTGACCTAAATAAAAAAAGGAAGACCAAATAACCGAAGCTGTTTAATCTTCCAAACATTCAACCGAAGCCGAATGTCCAAATCTCCGAAGAGGTTTGAATATAAAGGAAGAGTATTGAGTTTTTACTTCACCTCTCTTCCATCTGACCGAAGCCAAATATCCAGTTGGGTTGAATCGCGACCGAAGCCGAGATACAGATAAACTGAATGTATATTAGGAGTTTTTTGTAGTTATAAAGTTTTCCTGTAACTTGTAAGGGATTACTTTTGAAATTTTTAACAGTATTGACTATAGATGTTGATATTTTTAGGACGCCCACAGCAGGAGTCGAACCTGCGCACCCCGGAGGGTCCGGATTAGCAATCCGGTGCAATAACCACTATGCGATGTGGGCATGGATTTTGGAGAACAGGAAGTCTTTTAAAGTTTTCTTGAGTGAAGATTTTGTAGGCAGGTTGGCGTGCTAGCCCCACGCTTTTCGCAAATGGGCTTTATGGCGGACCGCAAGGCAAGTAAGTGATATGAAGTTTCATATGTCGGTAATTTGACGTTGAGGTTTTGTCCTTTTTGATCTTGCCTTGATGAATCGGGTCAGAGGGAGGAATCCCAGCAGCCCCAAGTTAAGGTTTAGGTGCTTAAAGGGTTGCAAAGCTGAGGATGATTGACGGCCTCTATGTTGTGGAGTTGAGCTCTTGTTGGCCTACACTAATTTTATAAAGTAAAGTTTACTGTTTCTGTTATGGTGATGAATAGTAGAGGACAGTTTTTTTTATTGGCGGCTGTTATAATTTCTGTTGTTGTTTTAAGTTTGGGAGTGACTACGAATAGAGCTATTGTTAGTGAAGGATCCGATAGTTTTTATGATTATAGTTATGAGGTCCAGAGAGAAGTTGGAGCGGTTATGGATTATGATATTTATACCGATTTTGATGAGTCTGCTAAGTTAGATGATTTTGTTGATTTATTGTCGGAAGATATTAAAGAAAAAAATCCGTATTCTGATTTTGTGTTGGTTTATGGTGAAGGGGTTAATTTTTCTAAAAAGGAATATAGTAAAAATGGTTCTTTGAAAAATGCGAAAACTAAAATTTGTATTAAAAACGAGAATGTGTGCAAGGAGATACCTAATAAAATTTCTAAATCAAAAGAGTTTAAGGATGTTTCAAAAAATGTTGATAAAGATAAGATTGTGGTTGAATTTGATAATAGGACATATGAGTTTCCTGTTTCAGATAATAAGCAAGTTATTTTTATAATGAAAAAGGATGTTGGAGATGAGAAATTTGTTACAATCGGGTAGATCTAAGAAGGGGCTTAGTAATATGGTTGGTTATGTTTTGTTGATTACTATAACTATTTCTTTATCTTTTTTTGTTTACAATTGGTTGAAGTTTTATGTTACGCAGGAAGATGCTGTAGAATGCCCTGAGGGAGTTAATTTAATTGTGAGTAGTTATGAATGTACGAAAGGTGTTGGTGGAAATTTGAATTTGACTTTGAAGAATAAGGGATTGTTTTCAGTTAATGGATATATTTTAAGAGTTCACGATAGGGAGGATGCTAAGTTTGGATTTTATATTCTTGATGGCGAGGGTGCTACGATTGCGCCGGGTAAAACTTTCAATAAGAATTATTATTTTTCAGATTACAATAAAAAAGAATTAGATGATTTAACTTTGGTTGAAGTTCAGCCTTATATCCGAGAAGGAATTAATATTAGTTGCGAATCTTATGCTTTTCAAAGAATTGATTGTAATTAAACACATTTATAAAATATGAAGACAAGTAATTATATGAAAGATGTGAAAAAGAAGGGTGTTTCTCCAGTTGTTGCGAGTGTTTTGATGATTATGTTGGTTATAGTTTTGGCTACTATTATTTTTTTGTGGTCGAGGGGATTTATTGGTGAGCAGATTGAAAAATTTGGAAAGCCTATTGACGAGTATTGTGGTAATGTTAAATTTGATGTTGCTAGATATGGAGTTCTTGGGGATGAATTGGAAATTGTTAATACCGGGAATGTTGATATTAGTAGTTTGTCGATTAAGATGACTAAAGAGGGAAATTCGGAGATGAGTGATTTTTCTTTTAAGATTGATGCGGGAGCTTCTGTCTCAGGTAAAGCTGATTTGAAACTTTCGGATGGTCAGACGCCAGATGAAATTTTTGTATATCCTGTTTTAATTGGAAATGTTGTAGGAGAGGGAAAAAATAGTGTTTTTACTTGTCTTGATGTGGAGAAAAAAATTTAATATGGTATATGGTTTGAAAGGAAATCTGAGAGAAACTTTCAAGAAGCGCCATACAAATTTTGTTACACTAAAAAATTTGAAAGAAACTTTAGAAAAGCATCATACAAATTTTGTTACACTAAAAAATTTGAAAGAAACTTCCGAGAAGCATCATACAAATTTTGTTATACTAAAAAATCTGAAAGGAGGTTTTATGTGAAAAAGAAAACTAGTTTAAAGGAGTCATTAAATTTTGAGAGTTTTCATAAAAAAGGTGTTAGTGCGGTTGTTGCTACGGTTCTTATAATTTTGATTACTGTTGCTGCGGTTGCTATTATTTGGACAGCTATTACTCCTATGATTGATAAGTTAGATAGTGCTACTGTTTGCTTTGATACAGTTTCTCAGTTAACTGTTGAGACTAAGGGATATACTTGTATACAAGGAGATGCTCTTATGCTTCAGATTGGACATGGATCCGCTGATTTTGATTTGGCAGATATTCAGGTTTTGATTTCTTCTGGTGGAAATACTGAGACTATAAACCTTGTAGCAGGTGAAATTATTGCGATTAGTAGTTTACCTGGGATTAATGAAAAGAAAACATTTACTATTACTTCTAGTGATATGACTACTCTTGCCGATGATATTGAAAGTATCGCTATTGCTCCTGTGCTTAAAGTTGGGGATTCTACTGAATTTTGTCCCGTGTTGGCTTCTGTAGAAATTAAGGCTTGTTAATTTTTATTTTTTTATTTTTTTATTTTTTTATTTTTAGGTAATTATATAAAGAATATTTTTATTCTTTGTATATGGGAAAGAGAGGACAGGTTTGGGTTGAGACTGTTATTTATACTTTGATAGGTTTGACTATTATTGGTTTGGTTTTGGCTGCTGCTTTGCCGAAGATAGAGGAGAAGAAAGATGCGATTGCAATTGAGCAATCGATAGATGTTGTGAGAGTTATTGATAAGATGATTTATGATGTTGTTAATAAGGGAATTGGGAATAGGCGTGTAGTTGATTTAGAGATAAGGAAAGGTTCGATGGTTATTGATATGGAAAAGAATGAGATTTCTTGGATTCTTGATTCTAGTTTTGCTTATAGTGAAATTGGTTTGCCGGTTTCTTTGGGTGGGTTATATGTGACGACTAGTGAGGCGAATCCTTTTGAAATTGAGTTGAAGTTGGAATATGACGGGGACATAAGATTTAATAATGAAACTACGGGGACAAAGATTATTACGATTGCCCCGACTCCGTATAAATTTATTATTGAGAATATTGGTGTTTCGGAAGAAGGTAATACAATTATCAATTTGTTGGCTAATTAGGAAATAGTTTTATATAGCTGATTTGTTTATTTCTTGTATGGGTGATATCGATATAAATCTTAATCCAAGGGTACCTGCACTTCCAAAGTTTGAAGATAAAACTAAAATTGATGTGAGATATATGGTTATTGCGCCTTATGTTTCTGTTCATGTTTACTATGATGAGAAGTTAGGAGAGGTGATATATGATATTGAGGAACCGATTCTTTCAGATAAGGATAAGGAGAATTATAGAAGAGTTGAACAGGCAATGAGGGAAGTTGTTAATGTTAATATGGTTGGTGAGGATCAAACGAAGGAAGCTTTGATTGATTATATTAATAAGACTGCTAGATTGATTATTTCGGAATTGGGAATTGATTTGGGAGAAGATAGCTATCATAAGATTTTTTATTATTTGTATCGGGATTTTATTGGGTTAAATGAGATAGAAGCTATGATGCAGGACTATTTTATTGAGGATATTGAGTGCAACGGAGTTGGTGAATCTATGTATATTGTTCATAGGGTTTTTAGGAATATTAAGACGACTACTAAATTTGAGAAGATAGATAAATTGTCGAATTTTGTTGAGAAGTTGGCGCAGAAGACGGGGAGATATATTTCTTATGCTAATCCTATTTTGGATGGTAGTTTGCCGGATGGATCTAGGGTTAATGCGACTTATACTAAAGATGTCACGAGTAAGGGTCCGACATTTACTATTCGTAAATTTACTAAGACACCTTGGACTCCTACACAGTTGATTGGTTTTCGTACGCTTAGTCCTGAGATGCTTGCTTATTTTTGGATTTTATTGCAGTATCAATCTAATCTGATGATTGTCGGCGGGACTGCTTCTGGAAAGACGACCTTGCTTAATGCTTTGGCTTTTTTTATTCCGCAGGAGAATCGAGTTGTTTCGATTGAAGATACTCGTGAGTTGAATTTACCTAGAGAGAATTGGTTGCCTTCGGTTGTTAGATCTGGAGTTTCTGGTGCCGGTGTTGGGAATATTGATATGTTTAGTTTGCTTAGGAGTTCGTTTAGGCAGAATCCTGATTATGTTATTGTTGGTGAAGTTCGAGGTGAGGAGGCAAGTGTTTTGTTTCAGGGTATGGCATCGGGTCATGCTTCGATTTCTACGATGCATGGTGATTCTGTTGAGTCTATTGTCCAACGTCTTCAGACACCGCCTATTAGTCTTAGTCCGATGCTTGTGAATGGTCTTGATGTTATGATAATTATGACGCATGCGATTATTAATGGGCAAGAGACTAGGCGACTTCGGGAGGTTGTTGAAGTTGTGAAAGTTGATTCTGATGGAACTACTACGACGAATACTCCGTTTAAGTGGAATCCTGCTGATGATAAATTTTATTTTGCTAAGGATAGTAGAGTTTTTGATAAGATTACTGAGAAGTATGGTATTCCGAAAGATAAATTGCGGAAGGAATTTGAAACTAGAACTCGGTTACTTTATGCCTTTGTTCAGAATAAAGTTTTGAGTTATGAGGATGTTCAGAGAGTTATTAACGATTATGCTAAGGCTCCTGATGTTGTTTTAAAGAAGTATGGCGTTCAGGTTGTGGTGTAATAATTTTTATCATTTTGGAGAGAAATGTTAATAAGTAAGGATTTCTTCTGAAGTTTGAGGTGTAATATGAATGTTGAATTTATTGGGCAGTTAGTTGAGTCGATGGAAGAAGGTATTTCTAGGCTGGATAAAGCTGTCGCTGCGGGAGATAAAGATATGGCGAATAAGTTGAAGACTTTTATTTTTGATGTTCATAAGAAAATTGCTGATGAGGTTAGGGTTTGATGTTTGAAGATTTGAAAAGGAATTTGGAGCAGGAAAAAAGTATTGTTGCGGACATGAAGGCGATTCAGAATGGGCTTGGGGCGGATGCTGGTAATCAGGAGTTTTATCTTTCAAGTTTGAGAGCGCTTGCTGCTCAATTGGGAGTTTTGAATAATGCTGTGCCGGAATTGTTGAAGGAGTGGTCGCCTGTTCTTGCTGCGGAAAAGATTGCGAAAGAAGGAACTGCAAAAATTGGAGTTGAAGAATCTAAAGTGAAGATTAAGCCGGTTGAGAAAAATACTGTTAGGATGAGTTATGTTTCTCCTGCTACAAAAGATAAAAAGTTGGTTACGATTAATAAGAAGGATAGGCGGGATTTTTTGAAGAAGCTTAAGTTTAGTGAAGATGCTTTGAGCGGGGTAAAGAGATTGAATGATATGAAATCTGGTCAGATGATTGTAAAGCCTAATGCTTATGTTGGATTTTCTAATAGGTTTTTTAGGAATTTTGCAGAGAAATTGAGTCCGAAGTTTGATAGCTTGAGTCGTGATTTGAAGAAAGCGAATATTCGATTTTTGTTGTCTAGTTATTTGGCTATGATGATTATGTCTTCTGTTATTGCTTTTGGAATTGGGATGATTGTTTTTGTTATATTGATGCTTTTTAGTTTGTCGAATTGGATTTTTATTCTTTTACCGTTCGGTTTTGTTGGCTTGGCTTTGGCTGGTTTCTATTTTTATCCTGCTAATGAGGCTGACACGGTTCAAAAGAATATTTCTTATGAGTTGCCTTTTGCCACGATTCATATGTCGGCTATTGCGGGGTCTAATATTGAGCCGGTTAAGATTTTGAAAATTATTGCGGCTTCGACTGAATATCCTAATGTTGGGAATGAGATTCGAAAAGTTGTTACGCAGATTGAAATTTATGGTTATGATTTGGTGACGGCGTTGAAGAATGTTTCTGCTCGTGTTTCCAATAAGAGGTTATCGGAACTTTTTTCGGGGTTGGCTACTAATATTTCTACTGGTGGGGCTTTGAAGAATTATCTAGAGAAGAAATCTGAGAGTTTTTTAACAGACTATCGTCTTGAGCGACAGAAATACTCTGCCTTGGCTGGAACTTTTATGGATGTTTATATTTCTATTTTGATTGCGGCACCTTTGGTTTTGATGATGATGTTTATTGTTATGGATGTTGCTGGATTAGGTTTGGGCGGATTGGATATTATGACTTTGTTGATGCTTAGTGTAGTTGCGATTGTTATTGTGAATATTATCTTTATTATTGTAATAAATATGAAACAACCGAGGGTATAAATGAGAATAAAATTGAAATTAATGCATTGGGCTGGGATTTTGGTGGGAGTGTCTTTAGGTGTGGCTTCGTTTGTTTTGAAGTTGTCTGGGGATCTTCTTTATTTTGTTATGGCTATTGCTTTGGTTTCTTTTGTGTTGCCGTTTATGATTGTATTTATGATTGATCAGGCTAAACAGCAAGAGAAAGAGGAGAAGTTTTTGGCGTTTACTCGAGATCTTGTTGAGATGGTTAGGTCTGGTACTCCTATTAGTAAAGGAGTTATCAGTTTGAGGAAAAGGAGTTATGGGGCGCTGAGTCCTCATATTTTGAAGTTAGCAAATCAGTTGTCGATTGGAATTACGTTTAATGTTGCGATGACTACTTTTGCTAGAGATACGGAGAGTAAAGTTATTGCTAGAGCGATTGCTTTGATTAGTGAGGCTGAACGTGCTGGTGGTCGAATTGAAACAATTCTGGGTTCTGTTGCTGATTCGGTTAATCAGACCGATAGGTTGAGGAAGGAGAGGAAGGCTGGTGTTTCTAATTTGGTTACACAAGGTTATTTGATTTTTTTTGTTTTTATCATTATAATGTTGGTTTTGGAATTTACGATTTTGCCATTGGTTTCGGATTTGGGGCAGGGCGAAGGACTTACTCTTGAAGCGAATACGGTGGATAGTGAAAAGTTTTCTTTGCCTCTTTTTATTATGCTCTTGGTTCAGTCTTTTTTTGCTGGGCTTGTGATTGGAAAGATTTCAGAAGGGAGTGTTCGCAGTGGGGTTAAACATTCATTTATTTTGCTTACGGTTACGTTGTTAGTGACTACGGGAGTTCGGGCTTTGTTGAATAGTTTTTGATTAGAAAAGTTATATAAATTACTTTGATGTTGGTTTTGTATGAAGAGTTTATCTAAGAAAGGTTCTGGGCATTTTGAGATGATTATTGCATTTACTCTTTTTGTAGGATTTACTTTTTTTCTTTTTATGATGTTAGATCCGCAAGATGATTCTTCTTTGTTCGGTTCGGTTATTATTGGTGTTGAGAATAATTTTAACGAAATAACTAGTGTTAGTTTGGGTCAAGTTTTTTTGAAGGTGAATTATACTAGGAATGAGAGTTGTTTTTATCTTGATTTTCCTTCTGATATTTTTGTTTTAAATTTTAATAATCCAGGTAGTTTAGTTTTTGATTTGAGTGGCAATGAGGTTGATTCGATTTTTGCTGGAGGTAAATTAAGTATAGAGTCTGGAGAAGAATTTTTTCGAGTTAGTATTTCGGAGGAGTTTGATAATGATGTTTTGGGAAGTTGTGATGTTGCTGATTCTTATGATGTTGGAGTTGCTTTGGAGCGAAAGGTTATTTCATATTCTAAGTTAGTTGAGATGAAGGATAAATATTTTGCTGATTATGAAGGATTGAGAGAGGATTTGAAAGTTCCTGGGATTTTCGATTTTGCGATTGTTCCTCAGAATTTTCCGGAAGTTGTGATGTTGCCTGTGACCGGAATTCCGGATAGTGTGGATGTTTTGTCTGAAGAGAAAGTTTTTGATATTTTGAATGAGAATGGAACTTTGATTAGTGAGAGGATTAGTTTTAGGATTTGGTAAATTTATAGAAAAGATAGATATATAAAAAAAGAAAGATGTTTATTGAAATGAGAGGTAAGCGAGGATGGACTCGAATTTTGGAGGCGACGATTGCGGTGATGCTTGTTGCGGGAGTCATGCTTGTTTCTTATTCTGGACAGATAGAGCGTGATCTTTCTGTTGCTGAATATAGTCAAAGTTGGCAGCGGGAAATTTTGAATGATATTGTTTCTCGGAGTGATTTGAGGTTGAATGTTTTGAATGTTGTTACTAATAGTTTGGATGATTCTAATTATGTTATATTGAATGATTTTGTTATGAGCAAAGTTCCTAGTGCTTTTGGTTATTTGCTTCGAATTTGTGAGCTTGGTAGTTTGGACGACTATTGTAAGATGGATAGTATTAATTATATCGCTACCTTAGAGAATAATGTTTTTGTGGAGGAGGTGATTGTTTCTGCTGAGGTTGGTAATGGTACTGGCGAGGAGAAGTATTCTCCTAAAAGAGTTAGATTATTTTTTTGGGAGGGAGGTTTTGCTGAAGATTCATGTAAGTCTGTTTGTGCTGTGGATGGATTTACTAAAGATGTTTGTTCTGGTAGCAATGTTACTAGGAAGACCTGTGGATATTATGAGGATGACCCTTGTTTAAAGTATGATGATGGATTTTTTGTTAAGAATTGTGGCTCTCAGGCTTGTTCTGACGGGAAGTGTGTTCCTGCGGAGGCTGGATATAATGAGATTAGTTGTGAAAGGAAAGTAGATTTTATATCTGGATGTGGTAACATGTGGGCAATTTGTGCTGATTATGATAAGAAGGATTTTCAAGGCGATTGTAAGTGTAATCGTTGGGGACATAATTGTAAAGATCTTTATGAATGTTGGAATGTTGATGACTGGGAGAGTGAGTGTGTTGAGGATCCGGTTTGTCCTGCTGGTTACGATAAGGTGTCTAGTGCTCCTTGTAGTTTGGTTAAGCCTTGTGAGAATAAATGTACTGATGATTCGTATTATTGTTCTTCTGAGGATGATGATGTTATGGTGAATGTTTGTGAGGATTCTAATAATGATGGTTGTTTGACATATAGTCCAGCCGTGTTGTTTAAGGATTGTGCAGCGGATGAGGTTTGTTCTGGAAAGTATTGTTTGGCGAAGGGTGTGGATTGTAATGATGAATGTATTAACTATAGTAATGATTGTTCTGAAGACAAGACTAAGATTTTTAAGAAAACTTGTGGGGATTATGATGATGATGATTGTTTAGAATATAGCGAGGTGTCTTTTGAATATTGTGGAAGTGGTGAGGAGTGTTCTGATGGGGTTTGTATTTGTTATGATGAGTGTGTTAATGATGAGGTTAGTTGTTCTGACGATTCTACTGTAAGGACGAGAATATGTAGAGATAATAATAATGATGGTTGTAAGGAATATACTGGCACGATTCTTGTGACTTGTGACGCGGGAAAAGTTTGTGATGATGGGGCTTGTGTTGTGGATAGTTCGGGTGTTGCGAGTTTGAGTTTAGGATTTAGTGGTGTTAGTTATGTTTGGCAGAGTCCTCAGCATTATTATTATCATACTAGAACTTTTAGTGAGAGTAATGGAGTTGGGGTGACTTTGACTAGTGGGCAGTTGTGTTTTCAGTCTACGGGAGAATGTAATTCTGCTGCTGTTAATTATAGGATTGAGGCTGGTGGTAGTTTGGTTAGGAGTGGGGAGAATTTTGCTACTCCTACTACTCCTGATCAGTTTACTTTGAAATATAGTGGTACGGATGATAATGGTAATTCGATTAATATCCAAGAAGTTGTAAGTGTTTCTGGTTCTAGTTGGCTTTCTCCATAAAGTAATTGGTTATCTTTGGTTACCATGTTTGGGAATTTTTTAATTGGCATATATGTTGTTTAATATGCTATATTATAGTATATATGTTTTGAAAAAAAAAGAATGGCACAACCTGAGGTTTCTTGTGGGAAGTTCAGGTTGTGCTCTTTTTTAGATTGTTCCGCCAGGTCCGCCGCCTCCAGATCCGCCGCCGCCGCCAACTTGTGTTGTGTCTTGATAGTTTGTTTGATATCCGGTAGATAAACAAGATGAGATTAATGAGAGAAAGAGGAGGGTTAATGCTAACAACATTTTGATGTTTTTCATAATATTTCTCCTTTTCTATGGAAGACCTAAAGTCTAGGTTTTCCGTTTGTTTTCTGACTAGTTTTTGAAAATTTTTCAAAGACCAGCCTGTCTAAATATATATTTATCGATTAGAAAACTAGGTTTTCCATCGAGTTGTTTTTTTATTTTCCGCTTGTCTTTTGAAATTTTTTAAAAATCTTTTGGATTTTTAGTAATTTTTGTGATTGTTTTTTGTGCGGAGGTTGTAATGTTATACTTTGAAGTGATAACATTTCTTTTAAGTGTTTCTATTGTGCGTGATTTTGTTATGATAATTTTATATAATCCTGATGTTGTTATTTGTTATGCCGTTTGATTAGGGCTCTTTTTAGAAAAAAGACACCTGGGAGAAAAACTTAGTTAGCGATTATTTCAAATTACATTTTCTAATAAAAAATGCAATTTGAAGAATCGTATTTAATGCAAATTAAAATTTCTTTACGGTTCCGCCCTCTCCCTTTGGTCCGGGCGCCTGAACCTAAAATTTTAATTCGCGGACTTGGTGAGTTTTGCTATGATAATTTTATATAATGTGATTGCTCTAATTCTTTATGCCGTTTGATTTGATTGTCGGGAGGAATGAGAGTGATAAGAAAGATTTTGGTAGTCGTGGGCTTGCTTATTTAGGTAAGAGTTTTGTGACTATGGGAAATTATACTTCTTTGTCGAATCCGATTTTTATGGATATTGCGCGGAGTCATGTGGTTTTGGTTTCTGGTAAACGGGGTTCTGGTAAGAGTTATACTTTGGGTGTGATGACTGAGGCCTTGGGAGATTTGGGTGTTGAGGAATCTGGGAATATTGCTTCGATTATTTTTGATACGATGGGAATTTATTGGACTATGAAATATAAGAATGCGAAGGATGCGGAGTTGTTGGCCGATTGGAAGCTTCAAGCTAAGAATGTTAATGTTCGAGTTTTTGCGCCGTTTGGTTATTATCAGGAGTATAGAGATAAGGGAGTTGATGTTGATGCTGAGTTTGCGATTAAGATTTCGGAGTTGGAGGCGACTGATTGGGTTAGTTTGTTTGAGTTGAAGTTTACTGATCCTGTTGCGGTTTTGATTGAATCGGTTATTGGGGAACTTCAGGAATCTAAGGGTTCGTTTGGTTTTGAGGATATTTCTGATTTGGTTGAGAGGGTTAAGAATGTGGAGCAGAATGTTAAGAATGCGGTTGTTGCTTTGTTCGATGCGGCTAAGACTTGGAAGATTTTTAATGAGGAAAAGGGGACGAGTGTTCGGGATTTGGTTGAGGCTGGGAGTACGACGGTTATTGATTTGTCAATGTATGCTTCGCTTGGAGCTTTTAATGTTCGGGCTTTGATTATTGGTTTGGTTTCTAAGAAGATTTTTAATGAGAGGATGGAGGCTCGGAAGGATGAGGAGATTTTGGCGGTTCAGCATGGTGCGGATTATGCTCGGTATCGGGTGAAGCGAGAGATGCCGTTGGTTTGGATTTTTATTGATGAAGCTCATGAGTTTTTGCCGCATGAAGATATTGGTAAGACTCCTGCTACGGATGCTTTGGTTCAGTTGTTGAGGGAAGGTCGACAACCTGGAATTTCGATGGTTTTGGCTACGCAGCAACCTGGGAAGATCCATACTGATGTGATGACGCAGAGTGATATTGTGATTTCGCATAGGGTGACGGCGGCTCGGGATGTTGGTGCTTTGAACGAGATTACGCAGAGTTATATGAGGAGTGATATTTCTACGAAGTTGAATGGGTTGCCTAAGTTGAAAGGTAGTGCGATTATTTTGGATGATAATTCGGAGAGGATTTATCCGATGAGAGTTCGGCCTAGGTTTACTTGGCATGGTGGTGAGGCACCGATGGCGATTCGGAAGGGCGAGGAATTTGATTAAGTTAGGGCTCTGTCCTAAGTTCCAAACATAAAACCGAAAATTAGTTGAATTCAAAGGTATTGATGTGAGTATGACGCAAATCGTACTCACAAGTCAATACAATAATCCTTTAGAAAAGGAACTTATTAAT